>VYMB01000053.1_pt1 | contig 61984 bp, 53 predicted proteins | sample 5115321 | NCBI WGS metagenome assembly VYMB01 (sample SAMN12291794, study PRJNA351875) | freshwater metagenome | isolation source: freshwater lake | place: USA: Michigan, Wintergreen Lake | collected 2011-08-02 | reverse complement strand
CTAACCATTGGAGTGATCGGGGGTAAAATCCCTGGACTTTTTCCCTGAAAATTAGGTAATTGACCCCCTCAAAATCGGTAAAACCCTACACCCTACACCCTACACCCTACACCCCACACCCTACCCCCACGAAAAACTTTTTCAGCAGACCCTACTTAACGGATTTAGTATGAGGATCACCCTGAGCGTTCATCCGATCGAGTGATTTTGCGAAAAAGTGTTAAAAAAGATTGCTGTTTGTAAAGACAACTGTTACCGTAGGTTCAAGAGTGCGCTTTGAAGGAGGAAAAACCCCATGCAGCCTCACCTATCCATCTATACCTCGATTGCTTCGCTACTTATGTAGGGCATGGATGCACAAATCAAAGATTTCAGAAGCAAAACCAATAAATTCCCGTACTGTTGCTTAAAACAGGAGTTTGATCATGAAATTACAGGGAAAAACGGCCCTAGTCACGGGGGCATCCCGGGGTATTGGACGAGCGATCGCCTTAGAATTAGCCCGACAAGGTTTAAGCAGAATTGTGATTGTTGCCAGAGATCAAGAGCGATTAGACAAACTAGCCAAAGAAATTGACTCCCTAGGGGTCATTGCCACACCTTTAGCCCTAGATTTAACCGAAAATGACCTTGTTAGTCCTTCAATTATCCGGGTTTGGCAAGAATGCCGTGGCATCGATATCCTCGTTAACTGTGCCGGTATTGCCCATCAAACCCCCTTTCTGCGATCGCAATTTTCGCAAGTGCAAGCAGAAATATCTTTAAATCTGATGGCCATGTACACAGTTACTCGCTTAATTGCCCGCCGGATGGCAATTAGGGGACAGGGAACCATCGTCAATGTTTCCAGCATGATGGGTAAAATTGCCGCTCCTAGCTTCGCTACCTACTCGGCCACCAAATTTGCCATTTTGGGTTTTAGTCAAGCTCTCAGGTCGGAATTACGGGAACACAACATCAAAGTTGTCACCCTCTTACCCTCTTTAACCGATACGGATATGGTGCGAGAATTGGAATTATTTCGATGGTTAAAACCGATGAGCGCCGAAGAAGTCGCCAAAACTCTCATTACCGGGTTAAATAGGGAAAAAACGGAAATTGTCGTCGGTTGGCAAAGTCATCTAGCTCTTTGGTGCCAAAAATTTGCCCCGAAACTGCTCGAGAAAATTGTCGATTTAGCCTCTCCCTTGCGTCAGAGCAAAGGAAAGCGAGGATGGCGAGAAGTGTTTAACTAGGGTTTAATTAGGGTCTGCTGAAAAAGTTTTTCCTAGTGGCAGGGTGTGGGGTGTGGGGTGTGGGGTGTGGGGTTTTACTCATTTTCAGGTGGCCAATTACCTAATTTTCAGGGAAAAAGTACCTTAATTTTCCCCCTGATCACTCCAAAGGTCGGCACTTTTTGAGGGAAAAAAGTCTAAAAGCGTTATCCAACAAGGTTTTTAGATTTATTCAGCAAACCCTAATTAAATCCATCAGGGTGAGTCACGCTCACCCTAATCACCTTAACCAACAGGCAATTAAACGGCTGTCAGGGTTTTTTCTAGAAGTTGTCGGGGAGTTTGAACCGAACCACGACAGTGGATTTCCGCAGAATTATTGGGACTTTCAATCAGTTTAACTTTATCTAATTGGGCCCCTAATTGCCGGATACGTTCCTCTAATAGTTGAGCGATATGTAGGGCAATATTTTCCGCGGTGGGAACCACTTCGGCAAAGTGGGGAATATCGTTATTTAAAAAAGTATGATCGAAGGGTTCCACTACCAATTCATCGATCGCTTTTTGTAAATCCCCTAGATCCACAATCATACCGGTGCGGGGATCGATTTCTCCGGCCACGGATACTTCTAGGTGATAATTATGACCATGACCGTTTACCCTGGCGCATTTGCCGTAGATTTCCGAGTTTTGTTCGAGGGTTAATTGCGGTAAAGCCAAACGATGAGCGGCGCTAAAATGGGTTTTGATAGTTAAAGTTGCTTCCATATCTTTTCCTTGATATTCTGCCCACAATTCGGGGTGTTCAAATAGTTGAATTTTGACCAATGGTAAATAGGGTGCTAATCTTTGCCAGATAACTCTAGCGATATTTTCTGTGGTGGGTAGGGTTTGCTGAAATTCTGGCCAGACTTGATTGAGATAGGAGTAGTCTAATTGACTGGTTATCTCTCGTTTAATTACCTGTTTCACGGTGGAGAGATTTTCCACCATGCCATAAAGATTGAGTTCTTTGTATAGGGAGACGTATAATTCGTAATTGTGACCATGACCGGGAAAACGGCTACTAAGACCAAAAAGTCTTTGATTTTCGGCTTCGTCCCATTCTGGCAGATAATAGCGATGGCTGGCTGAAAACCGCGCTCGACGATTGATGATGCAATCCATAAATGTGGGCGATCGATGACTTTGTAAAGTTACGTTAAGAGTAACCCCTTCTAGCATAAACCAGTTTTGTCTCCTCTGGCTTGGGGATCGGGGAAAGTTATCCCTCAATTCCGGCAGGATGCGATCGCTGTGAGTCGATAGTGAGAAAATTGGCGTTGCTGAATCAAGGTATGAATGCTAACCGTGCATCGGATCCAAAAGTTAGTTTGGGTCTAGGTTTTAAAAATCCCACAAAATAAGATTCAGGTCTCAAATCAGCAACGCCGAAAATCCCTTGACTATCAAACTCCCGATCAAGTATTCTACAAACATACTTGAGACTTCGTTGCACTTCAAATCCGAATCGGCACTTTGTCAACGCCTAAGTCCTATAATTTATGGTCGAGCAAATACCTCCTATTTATTTTCATCTTCCGGCTTCCCATCGACCCCATCCTTTGCCTGATCACGCCGATCAATTACGAACGGGTAAAGGTTCATTGGCTTGGATTTTACAAACTTATTTGCGATTACGCGCATCGAACTTTCCCTGTGAATTAGTAGATACTATCCCTAAAGAAGGTATTGTAATTGGTCATCGAGAATCGTTAGCTTATGATTTTCGTCCCTATCCCAAGTTATTACTGGCTTGTGTTAAAGGGGATCAAAATCCGCAACCCTACGCTCAAATTCATATTGTCCAGAATCGACAGGAATTAACTGCTTCTCAACTTTATATACAATCAATAGCCGAAGATCGCTATCTTTTACCCGGTAAGCGATACTTTTTACCCCATTGGACTCAACCAGGCTTGATTCCTCGTGATCCTCAACGGGGTGATCGGTTTGAAAATGTAGTTTATTTTGGCCTTACCTCCAATTTAGCTCCCCCCTTACGCAAACCGGAATGGCAACAGCAGCTAGATCATTTAGGTTTAAACTGGTGCATTCAAACTAATGATAAGTTTTGGCATGATTATCGTCAAGTAGATGCAATCATCGCTGTTCGTCGTTTCGACTCTAAGGAAACTTATCCTTGGAAACCCGCCACTAAACTCTATAATGCCTGGTTAGCAGGTGTTCCTGCTATTTTAGGAACTGAATCTGCTTTTCAAGCAGAGTACAAAAGTGAGCTAGATTTCTTTACTGCTAATAATGAGAATGATGTTATTTATTATCTCAAACAATTGCGGGACAACAGTTATTTAAGGCAGCAAATAAAGTCTCATTATCAAGAAAGGTCGAAAACCGTGACTATTAGCTATCTTGTTCACTGTTGGCATCAGTTTATCTTGAATGAATGTGTTCCCGCCTATAATCAATGGTGTTCCCTTTCTCTCTGGCAACAACAACAGTTCTTTTTGCGTCGTCGTCTCCTGTTGAAACTGAATCAACTGCAAATGAAAACCCTGAAAATCATAACTGCTTAATAGCTAATGCTTCTCGGTGATTGCGGACAGTAATGTTTGAAGTTCGTAGGTCGGGTTTCGTAGCCTCAACCCGACCGAAACCCTCAGTTGTTGGGTTTAACTTCCTTCGACCCAACCTACGCAAAAAGAGCTACTAAAATAAACCGTCTCTATCCATAACTTTCTCGCTTCTTCAATATTAATCATCACCTACATCCGGGTAAATCTGGAATTAGTGCCGTTTATCCGTCTTCTTCTTCAGTATAAATTGAAATCGGATATTTAAGAGATAAAAAATATTCTAATATTATTTGTTCCATTGATAGGTCTAAATAGGTTTGACCAAATCGCCAACTTGAGCATTATCAAAAGGTTTTAATTCATCGGATTCTACCACTTCAGATTTATAACTCCTCAATGCAAAAGGAGTATTTTCTATTCTTTTTCTATAAGTTTTTTTCCGATCGGTTTCAATTATAGATATTTTATCTTGAACGAAAATTACTCTTCCCGTACCTTTTACTAATTCGAGAAACCCTAAAGATTCGCCAGTATGGGGATCTAATATTTCTTCGTCATCGATACGATAAACCATCATTCTTTGACCTTCTCGAATTCCGTTCTGTTCACCTCTATTCATTACTAATTTATAGTCGTCAATAACCTTAACGACAGTGGCAGGAAAGGTTCCTTTGGGAGATAAAATTGGAGTTTCTCTGACGTTTTCCATTATATTGACTTGATCAAGACAAAAATAATCTGCATAGCCGTTTTTCCTAAAGTGGTTTAACCCAATCTCCAATTTTAGGATTTTCAAATGGCTTTGGTTCATCAAATTCAATGATTTCCGCTTTTTCTCTCGGTGATGCCAGATAAAAAGGATTTGAATTATCTAACTTTCTTCGGAATGTCTGTTTTTTATCGGATTCGATCGTAGCCATATTATCCTGTACATTTATGACCCGACCCGTACCTTTGACAATTTCTAGATAACCTAAAGATTCTCCCGTATTAGGGTCTATAATCTCTTCCTCGCTTATCCCGTATATCAATACTCGGCGACCCACTTGAATTCTGTTTCGTTCGCCTCGATTCATGACTAATTGATAAGGATTAATGATATTAACTATCTGGGCGGGGAATGTACCTTTAGGCGATAATAATGTCGTTTCAGTTAGGTTTTCCATGTTTCTTCTAGGGTTGACCGGTATTGAAATTTCTAGGAGCGCTAGGCTTTATGATTATTTTTTCAATTAATTTGGGATCGTTTTTATCTAGGGAATCGATAATATTTTGATAGTTAGGAGACGGCTGATTGAGAATAGCTTGTATTTTTCCATCACTTTGGATCAAGTTTACGAAACCTATTCCAATTAAATTTTCAAACCCGTCATCATCCGTGTAGTAGAAAGAAATATAGATATCATTTGCGAATAATTCAGAGGTTTCTAGAAGAAAAACAATTTCACTAATAACATTTTTTTGAATCCGTAGAATTTTAGGTATAATGCGCTGTTTAATTTCAGTTTCTAAATTTTGGTTTACCTCCTGAAGTTGCTTGATGTCGGACTCTAATTTTTGCTTCTGTCTAAGAAGCGTGTTAACAGCGCTTAACAAAGTAGCGATTAACAGCAAGGTGAAGAAACTGACAATAATTACTAGATCTAGAGGAATAGCAGTATTGAAGGGATAACGAATTAAAGCAATACCTCCTAAAAATCCAAGAAGACCGAGTAAAACCCCTTGAATTTCGTTAAAACTAGACCAAATTAACCCCCAAAAGTTATTTTTCATCTTTTTTGAAAACTCAAGAGACCGGTGATTAGCCAGTCCCTCAAGTCTTATCTATCTATTCTACTCGATTCCTTCGATACGGTCCTCCACTTCTTGATAAAGTTCCTGTAAGCGGTCTAAATTCTCTTGAGAAGTTTCCCAGTAACCGCGACCATTAACTTCTAGCAGGGTTCCCACCATCTTGCGGAAAGAATTAGGATTGAGATTCATCAGACGCTGACACATTTCCTCATCTTGAATAAAGGTGGTGTTGACATCTTCGTAAACCCAATTATCCACCGCGTCAGCAGTTGCCGACCATCCCATCGTATTAACCAAACGCTTCGATAATTCTCGGACTCCTTCGTAACCGTGACTTAACATTCCCTCGTACCATTTGGGATTGAGTAACTTGGTGCGGGTATCTAAACGGACGGTTTCCGATAAAGTACGCACTTGAGCGTTAGCGGTGGTAGTATCAGCAATATAGGCCGCCGGTTTTTTGCCATCATCGCGTAAACTAGCGACAACTTTTGTCGGATCCGAGTCGAAATAGTGGGAAACATCGGTTAAACTAATCTCGCTAGAATCCAAGTTTTGGAAAGTTGCCTCGGCAGTTTTTAAGGATGCTTCAAACAACTGACGATTATCGGCCATCATCCCGGGATTATCGGAATCGAAAGCAAAACCCTTGCGGTTGAGATACATATTCTGTAACTCTTTTTCGTCTTCCCAACTGCTATTTTCCACCGCAAGATTGATGTTAGAAGAATAGGAACCAGAAGCATTAGAAAAGATGCGGGTGGCCGCCTGTCGAACCGTTAAACCCATTTCTTTTGCTTGTTCAATTGCGTGTTTGCGGACATAATTCATCTCCATCGGTTCGTTTGCTTCCGCGGCCATTTTTACACCTTGGTCAAGCAAGTTCATCTGATTGATAAATAAATCCCGGAAGACACCAGAACAGTTGACCACCACATCAATGCGTGGTCTTCCCAACTCCTCTAGGGGAATTAATTCCAATTTATTCACCCGTCCCAAAGCATCGGGAACAGGACGAACCCCCACCATCCAGAGAATTTGTGCTAGGGATTCCCCATAGGTTTTGATGTTATCGGTTCCCCAGAGAACACAAGCGATGGTTTCGGGATATTTACCGCCATTATCCAGTTTTTGCCGTTCTAACAGGCGATCTACCACGATTTTAGCCGATTTTACCGCCGCTAGGGTCGGGATAGACTGGGGATCTAAAGCGTGGATATTTTTACCCGTCGGTAAAACTCCGGGGTTACGGATGGGGTCGCCACCGGGACCGGGAAGAACGTATTCCCCTTCCAATGCTTTTAATAGGGCCCCTAATTCATTATCGGCACAAACCTGTTCTAAACAGAATTCTAGGTATTCAAACAGGGGTTTTAACGCTTCCGGATCAACTTTTGGATAACCCATCGACCGTAAAGTTTCGATCCAAGGCGATTTCTTGCCTATATTCAAGAAATTCAGCTTAGAAAGCATCGATACCCGACCTTCCGCGTCGGTTTGGGACTCGACTAAAGTTGCGACGGCAGCGCGAGTCGCTAGGGTGATGTTTTGCAGTAGTTCCACATCCTCTAACACACCTCGATCGCTATTGCGATAAACTTCCTCTATATCCCGGCCGATGCTGTTGGCAATAATCCGGGGTAAGGAGAGTAAATCGTCCTCTTCCCGGTCTAAACTGGCAATATTGACCAAAGTTGCCACTGCTTCGAGCGCCGAGGGGGGTTTCCCGATAACATGAAGTCCGCAGGGAAGCAAGCGCGATTCAATTTCCATCAGTTTACGATAGACAGAACCGACAATATTATCCCGTTCCTCTTGACTGAGATGGGCAGTGTCACCATCAGGTAAACTTATATCTTTGTCGAGATTGACTAAGAAACATTTATCAACAATAGTATTGACAATTTGCACCCCACGCCCACTATCTTTCAGGGTTTGGTAGGAACCGATCAACTCGCTTAGTTCTTTTAACCCTTTGTAGAGTCCGGCATTTTCTGCGGGGGGAGTGAGATAGGAGATGGTTTCCGCATAACTACGACGTTTAGCGATCGTCGCTTCGCTGGGGTTATTAGCGGCATAATAGTAGAGGTTGGGAATCATCCCGATGAGGTTATCGGGGTAGCATTCTCCAGACATTCCCATCTGTTTCCCCGGCATAAATTCTAGGGATCCGTGGGTGCCAAAATGGAGAACCGCATCTGCTTTCCAGACTTGATTGAGATAGGTATAGTAGGCTGCAAAACCGTGGTGGGGACTAGCAGAACGAGAAAATAGCAGACGCATGGGATCCCCTTCATAACCGAAGGTGGGTTGAACCCCAATAAAAACGTTACCGAACTCTTTCCCGTAGATTAACAGATTTTGTCCATCACTGTTGAGATGTCCGGGAGGTGGTCCCCAATTTTCCTCTAAACGGACGGAATAGGGGGTTAAGCGTTCGTATTCGGGTACGGACATCCGATAGGCGATATTTAGCTCCGGACTATGGTATTGTGCTTGAGCATCATGAATTACCGCTTCCATCAGTTCTTGGGGAGATGCGGGTAAGTCTTGCAAGTCATAACCGTTATTTTGTAACGCTTGCATCACTTCGTAGATGGAACCGAACACATCTAGATAGGCTGCGGTTCCCACATTCCCTTTATCGGGGGGGAAACTAAAGACGGTGATGGCGACTTTTTTGTTTAGTTTCGGTTTCTTTCTTAGGGTAGCCCATTTTAGCGCCCGTTGAGCGATCGCTTCTACCCGATCCTGTAAGGCGATCGCTTTACCCGTGGCCCCATCCCGGCCTGATAATATAATAGGTTCGATCGCACCGTCTAATTCCGGAATAGCAATCTGTAGCGCTACTTGAATCGGGTGTAACCCTAAATCGCTTTCTTCCCATTCCTGGGTGGTTTGGAAAACTAGCGGTAAAGCGCACATATAGGGACGATTGAGACGTTTTAAGGATTCTATCGCTTTCGGATGATCTTGTCGCGCTGGACCTCCCACTAAAGCAAATCCTGTCAGGGAAATTACCGTATCGACGATGGGAACCGCTTCTACTCCTTTTAAGCTTTTATCCCAGAAATATTCTTCTACGGGTTTAGAAAAGTCTAATCCCCCAGCAAAAACGGGAAGGACTCGCGCACCCATAGACTCGAATTCCTGCACGAGAGCGACATAATGAGCGTCATCACCAGTAACGAGGTGAGTTCTCTGTAAAATTAAGCCAACACAGGGAGCTAAGGGGTCTTTTAAGTCATCGGCAATATCACTGCGGTTATTGTACCAAGCGAAGTATTCCTTGACATCCTCGAACATTTTCATGGATAAAGGATGCCAGATACCGAGATCTGGATAAACTACTGGTTCTTGGTAAACTACGCTGTCATCCTTGTGATCGAAGACGTACTTATCGGCCAACATTAACAGGAAGTTCTCTAAATTTTCTGCGGAACCCCCTAGCCAATACTGGAAACTTAACATAAAGTTGCGTGCGTCCTGAGCTTTTTCCATGGGGAGGTATTTCAGGACTTGCGGTAAAGTTCGCAATAACTTTAACATCGCATCTTGGAAACCAGCACCGGAGTTTGACCTGCGCTTTTTCATAAAATTAGCGATGACACTCTTAGACTGTCCCAATTGGGCCATGGAAAAGCTGCCTAATTTATTTAAGCGCATTACCTGGGGCATGGAGGGAAAGACGATCGCCGCGTCTAATTTATCCCGATGGGGACTGACAGCGGCCACAACTTTATCGGCTAAATCTTCGATAAAGATGAGAGAAGCAATGAAAATATTAGCTTTGGCTACATCCTCCTGAAAATTGCGATAGTTTTCCCCATCGCGCAGTTCTTCGATTAAATAACCACTAATTTCGATCGCTAGTTTCCGGTTGTTAGCGTTGATTTCCCTGACCGCACTACTCAGCGCACTTTGGTACTGAGGTTCTAGCACGACATAGACCACCTTGACCAGCGATCGACCATTCAACGCGTCGGGAACTATGTGACGAATGGTGGACTTGACGTGAGTGAACATATATGATGGTTCTCCTTAGGATTGCTGAGTCTGGTATGAAGTGATTTTCGTCATCTGATGACGATCGCCCTTTGTTTAAGGTGTTTAGATATATATGTTTCTGTTTTGTATCAGAAAATGTCACCCAAATGAGCATTTACTCTGGGTTTCGACACAATTTGATAAATATCTTGCCATATTTTGTAACAGATGGTAAAGAGCTTTTTGAGTAACTGCTCAGGCTTTCCTTTACAAAAATTAATATTTAATCTATTGACTTTTAATTGCAAAAATGCTAATGGTTAGCACCTCAGACGAGATGTCCCTGTTCAAAGATGATCAGGGTGAGGATTCGAGATCATCTCATAGAGAGCTGCAAGTGCTATAACTCAATCAAGATCAGCTTTTTGTGCTAGACCTCTGGTAAAAATCAAAAATTGTTGTTAGGGTGAGGAGTTATCTATGGCGGTTCTCGCATCTGTGCGGCACACTTAAACCTTTGCTGATTAAGCTGTTCAGGATCGGGAATGTACCTCTTGTGAATCAGAAACGCTATAAATCCTGTTTAAAAAGTATAGGAAAGTGGAGGGTGCCGGAGCTGCGGAGCAGCAAGAAACAATCGATAACTAGGCCAGAGGTTTACTAAAAATTATGTCAATGACTGAAACGCTCATTGATCATTCCTAATTGAATTTCATCAAAAAATTATGGGATCGCTACAGCGTTTCTGATCAAGAGGAAGTATAACTTGATAGGGTTTCGTCTCGGAGTCTCCCCAAAACGAAACCCTCATAACTCACCATTAGGATAACTACTATATGTAGTAGAATACAATGAGAAACACCAACTAAACCTAGCAGATTTTAACAGTTGATAACTCCGATAGTTAATTTGTATTATTCGGTGATAAACCCTATTATTTTCAGTAACCGATCAACAATGTTTTTTAATTGGATAACTTTACCCTATTTATTAATTAATCCTGTTTTAATTCCCTTGAGTATAGCTCGATCGGAAACTATTCTTGTTCGAGAAGTCAGCGATCCTAATTATCAAAAACTGGTGCAGTACGCTCAAAATCAACAACTCGATCGCTTACCGATGGCTGATATAATTCAGAATATCGCCACTCAATTTTTAGGAGCAAAATATCAAGCAGGATTACTCGATCGCTCGGCAACAGAAAAATTATTTATCTCTTTAAAAGAGTTTGATTGTGTCCTCTTTGTGGAAACAGTTCTCGCTTTGAGTCACAATTTTGCTTTAAAAAATTATCACTATTCTGCTTTTAGTCAGCAGGTTTTAAATCAACGTTATCGCCACGGTATTCTCGACGGTTATTGTAGTCGTCTGCATTACTTTTCCGATTGGATTAATGACAACCAAAAACGAGGCAATCTAGAAAATATTACTCAAAAATTAGGTGGAATTACTCTTGACAAAAAGCTCAATTTTATGAGTCAAAATCGCCGCTTATATCCCCAGTTAAAAAGCCAAGATAATTACGATTGTATTCAACAGGTAGAACAGCAATTAGAAAGCTTATCCTTAACCTATATTCCCACCGCTAAGATTAAAGATATTTATCCACAACTACAAGCTGGCGATATTATCGGTGTTGTGACTAATATCGCTGGTTTAGATACCACCCATACCGGTCTAGTTTATCGCTTTTCCGATGACAAAATTGGCTTAATTCATGCCTCTCCTGCTGGTCAAGTTACCATTGCTAAAGACCTACAAAAATATATCACTAAAGTGGACAAAGCCATCGGTATTTTTGTCGTTCGTCCCCTTGATCCAAGAAATAATTAACCCTGAATTGCTTTAGCTAATTGAATGTGCAGTTTATGACTGGCTTTAAAAGCCATGTAATGAGCAGTAGGAATGGTTCCCAGTAAACTCAAATCACCAATTAAGTCCAATAATTTATGTCTTGCTGGCTCATTATCAAAGCGCAGAGGAGGATTTAACCATTGATTTTGATCGCAGACTAAAGCATTTTCTAAACTGCCTCCTTTAATTAAACCAGCCTTTTGCAGATACTCAATTTGATCAGCAAAACCGAAAGTCCGGGCGGATGCGATCGCCTCTTGAAAACTTTCTTGATCAGGACTCCAACTATACCATTGATTACCGATAGGTTTATAGGCAAAATCAATACCGTAGGTAAAGCGTAATTCAGGGGAAGGAATCGCCGCTACAAAAGCATCTCCTTCGTACAACCAAATCGGTTGAGAAATAGTTAAATCTGATGGAGAAAAAGAGTTATTTAAACCAGCATTTTCGATCGCTTCCACCCAGATTTTAGCCGAACCATCGAGGAGGGGAATTTCCGCACCATCCACCTCAATGCGAGCATTCTCTACCCCCAAAGCGGTTAAGGCCGCTAATAAATGCTCAACAGTTCTAACCTTTGCTTCTCCTTGTCCCAATTCCGTTGATAAAGTCGTTTGGTAAACCGAAGAAACTAGAGCGGGAATAATTGGTTGATTGGCTAAATCTCTGCGGACAAAATAACGTCCTTCTCCCAGATTGGCCCCACAGACGCGCACCCGTGTTATCTCCCCCGAATGTAGGCCAATTCCCGATAATTCAAATTGTTTAGGGATAGTAGAAACCATAATTATCAAGTAATAAAGCTTTTATCAGTGAACAACAAAAAGAACTAAATTTATCGATAACTGATAACTGATAACTGATAACTGATAACTGATTAGAATCGTTCCCCGATACCGAAATGGAGACGAGAACTACCATCGACATTAAAACCGTAGTCAACCCGAATTTGGCCGACGGGAGACTGTACCCGAACACCTAAACCGTAACCGAGACCAGTACCGGGTAAATCCCGGACAATCCCGGGTTGACCGGGGACATCCCCTTGGGAACCAATAGTAGTGCCGAAATCGACAAATAAAGCCCCCCCGATAATGGCGACAATGGGAAAACGATATTCGGCCGTCGCTTGGAAATAACTGCGACCGCTACCCACTTCTCCCTCGGCGTAACCCCGTACAGAGTTACTACCCCCCACAATAAAAGCATCGTAGGGGGGTAAATCGCCTAATACTGTCCCTGCTTGCACATTAAAAGCGAGGGATTGCTGACCTTTAAAAATATCGGTTTCAAAGAGATTAAAGGAATTAATAAAGCGAACGGGGATAAAGTAACTGTAACTACCCCGAACACGAGTGCCGAAAATACTGCCAGAACCGACCGGAATAGTTTGTTCTAAACCTAGACGCAGGAAAGAACCACTGGTAGGCTGCAGGGGATTGTCGCGAAAATCCTGAATAGCGCCAATATTTAGGGAAAGTAGATCATCGATCCCAGAGGAACTAAAAGCCAGTTGTTGACTGCCAAAACCATTGAGAGGTGCAGACAGGGGGGAGATGTCACCACTGGCATTTTGCACCTGTACCTGTTGATAGTTAAAGCCTAGGGAAACCACCCATTTTGGTTTTGTAAACACATCAGGGGCCAAAGGACGAACAAAAGTAATACCGCCACCCGTCCGGACGATACGGGGACTATCATTATCGTTAAGCGTCCGAATTGAGGAATTTTCCCCATCATAAACTAGAGAAATCGACTGTCGCCGGAAAACGTTGACCGTGTAGGAAGTGCGGAAATTATCCTTGGCAATCCAAGGATCGGAAAAACTCAGATCAAATAACAATTCCCGTTCCCCTAACTGGACTTCCGCCCCTAAAGTTTGGTTATTACCGCCAAAATTGCGCTGTTGATAGCTAACAGTCCCGAATAAGCCCGCATTCGAGCTAATACCACCCCCAGCGGCCAGGGAACCGGTGTTACCTTCCACCACATCGACGTTAACGATTACCTCCCTTGGGTCGCTGCCGGGGGAAAAAGACAGACGCACATCCTCGAATAAACCGAGACCGAAAACACGCTGTAAATCCTGTTGGGCGGTATTGCGGTTAAAAATATCCCCCGCTTTTAGGCGCATTTCCCTAGTAATGATAAATTCTCTGGTTTTACCCTTGACCGGTTCCTGTTCGACGTTAAAGTAGCGTACTTGAATTTTTTCGATTAAACCTTCGGAAATGACCAGAATCACCCGACCATCGGGAGTGACTTGGGGCGCACCAATTACCTGGGCTAGATCATAGCCGTTTTTGCTGTACCAGTCATTGATTTTTTTTACCCCCGCCTGTAATTCCCGCAAATTCAGGGTTTTGCCGTATTGACTGGCGAAAATTTCCTCGACCACCCCGGCAGGTAAAATCGATTTGTCCACGGTTTCTGGGGCAATTTGAATCTGTACGCCCTGAAAAACGGGGTTAGGTTGCACCTCGAAGGTGACTCGCACCCCTAGGGGCGTATCTTGGGGAACTGCCCGCACATCGGCAAAAAAGCCCGTGGCAAAAACGGCGTTAATATCTTCTTGTAGTTGCGATCGAGTCGTGCTGCGTCCGGGTCGGGTACGAATGGTATTATAAACTAGATTTTCTAATTCTCGATCAGCCCCCTGTACTACCACTTCAGCCACCAAGACCCGCGACTCCTCGGCCTGCGCTGGTGGGGGTGTTGTGCTAGTTTCTGGAGGGGTTGGGGTTTCCGGCGGCGGTAGCACGGGTGGAGTAGTTTCTCCCGTCGCGGGAGGCGACTGTACTAGCTGATCGACCCGGGGAAAAACCGTCTCTGGGGGTTCTTCTTCGGCCATTACCGTCCCGTGAAATAATCCGAAAATAGCCAGCAGCAAGGCCAGCGAGGAATATCGCCTCGAAAAATTGAGATTTTTAAGCACTTCCACACACCCAGTAACACCATTATGGTTTTGTTTGTTTTCTCTGCCCGAGAAATTTAACGAACGTTAAAACTCTAGCAGATCGCTTACTCTCAGTAAATCCCAGCTTGACCAGTGACTAAAGAGACACTGCTTCAGGTCTGATATTGGTCAGCCGTTAGCATTAAGTTTTTATCTTGCCATATCTTAGCTTTTTTCGGTTTGGCTCTATCCCCACTTCACCCTCTAGGATTATTGCCACCTCGGTTGGTGAACAATTAATTACGCCAGCGCCGATGTCAACCTTTCTTTTGTAATAACTGTACCAGCTGCGAGACCTGTTGGCGATTGAACATTTCCAGCAGGGTACTAGCTACCAATTCCGGTTCCAGGGTAATCAGGATTTGTGGTAATTTAGCGGTGGCTAATAACTGCAATTCTTGACTGACGGTGATTTCTTCCCCGCGACCCCATTCTAATAAATCATTAGCTTGTTTTAATTCTTTAATAATAACCGGGGCGAGAGTACGATAGGAATGTTTGGGGTTAGCCAGGGCTGATTGGGCATTTTTAACTAAATATTGCCATTTTTTCTGTTCTGAAGCCAATTGAAGAGATAAAGTTAATTTTTGTAATTGCTGACGGGAAGCACTGGTTTCTTCCTGTTTGAACAGTTGTAACATCTGCTTGAGGATATCTCTGACGCTGATGGAGATAGAAGAGGCTGCCGCCATAGCTGGGTTAGATTTTCCTTGGCCGAGAAGATAGTTAAGATGGGCCTGTAATTCGGCAAAAGTCGGTTCACCTTTTTTAACGATAGCGTTAGCTTCCTCGGCTTGCAAACCTAAGGGACTCTGCAGCTTATTGATCAATATCTTAAGCAGATCATAACCCTTGAGGAACAAAGATTCTAATTTTTGATCGACTTGTATGGGATTTTCTTTCAGTATTTTAAAAGCATCCTCAAGACGGTGAGCAGTTTTTTGGATACTGCTATAACCTAATATGGCCGCCCCCCCCTTGATGGAATGGGCGGCACGAAACATCTCGTTAATCTTTTCAGTGTCGTTCACGAGATTGCCTAAGTCTAAAATCCCCTGCTCCAAAATTTGGAGGTGTTCTTTTGCTTCTTCGATGAATATACCGAGAATTTTCCGAGCGTTAGCGTAGTCCAAGGTCTTATCCCCCTTATCAAGATGCTGTCCAATCCTAGATTGCCCAGTTTTTCAGGAAATATATCAGTTATTAGGCAATGGCTAGGAAAACTGGCCCTGACGGACACAAGCTAAGTTCAAAAGCCTGCCCACAAAAGTTCTCAGCTTCTCTTGCTCAAAATAGAGCGAGCAACGGCAGGCAAAAACCTAAGGAAAGAATCGGGGATGGGAGCAAGCTGACTAGAAATTATTATTGATCCGTGGCAGCTAGTCAACAGCTTAGAGGGAATTAGAGTTAGATGGACTGATTCACTGAGAAGTTTATCCAGAAATTCCTCCCAAATTTGAATACTCTTTCACCGCTTTCGCAGAAACCATGAAACCGATTATTCTGCCAATGCACCAATTAGGAATTGAGAAAAATACCAGACTTTAAGGTTTTAAATTTCCTCCTCGAATAAACCAAGTAATTGTGGCACTGGTAAAAGCGGTGATAGCGACAATAGCTATTTGTTTCCAGTTTTTTAATTCCCCAACTTTCTCGATTAAATCGGGAATTTTTTGGGTTAATACTGCTTGGGATTGAATTGTTCCTTCAATTTTAGCCGTGATAATTTTGACTTCTGTGATTTCTTTCTGTAGGTTAATATAGCGTTTCTGATTCACAAGAGGTACATTCCCGATCCTGAACAGCTTAATCAGCAAAGGTTTAAGTGTGCCGCACAGATGCGAGAACCGCTATAAATTGCTGGTTATTTTCTTCTCTTAGGGTTTCTAGTTGTTGGCGATTATCTTCCTTTAGCGTATCAATTTGCTTGCGGGTTTCTTCTCGCAGGGAACTTATTTGCTCGCGGTTTTCCTGTCGCAGGGAAATCATTTGATCCCGGTTTTCTTGTCGCATTGCCGAGAGTAAGTCTTTCAATTCTTGAATATCATTGCTAGTAACAGTAGTCATACAATTAACATCAGGCACTCTTTAATTTTATTATACTTCACCTACGCTAAAAAGGTCAAATTCATCAAATTTAATTACCTCGGAGTCAGGATAACGAGTATCAAAACGATAACTGATCACGGTTCCTTTTTCTGTATCTAAAATGCTAAAAACCGTTACATCATTACTGGCAATATAGGGTAAAGGTTGATTAACCCAATCCACTAGAGGGGCAATATTCGGGATAATTGCTTCTAATCCATTGGGATTACTGATCGCCGCATAATTTCTATCGAGAGGTACAGGACGTTTTTTATCACCTAAATAAGCACCATAACTATTACCAACGTTAGAAGATTCGAGAAAATTCATACCGTTAGGACTAAGAAAACGATTCCATAAATGAGAATGCCCATAAAAAACCAAATTAACCTTGGCTGATTCTAATAAAGGAATTAGATCACGAATAATATAATCATTTTCTTGGGGATAATCATAACGTACTGATCTAACTTTTCCCGTGATATCCTCTTGAATTGTCGGCACGGGATCGGTGTAGGGTGGAACGATATTTACCCCTAGGGTATGGGGAGGATGATGAAACATAACTACTTTATATTTAGCTTCTTGAAATTCTCGACTATTTAACTCTTTTTCTAACCATTGATATTGAGTACTACCCTGAACAATTGGCTCAAAAATATGCTGACCATAACCCCAGCGATCTGGTCTATCTAAATCTCTTTGATTTTCATAATATCTTCCCCTTGCACTGGCTTCTAAATTGGGATTTCTCCAGATATTAGTAACATATAAAACCACTAAACGAACATCACCAAAAGTCAGAGAATAATATTTATTTTGAGGCAAAGAAAAAATTTCTTCGTAGGTTTCTGTGTTGAAAGTATTATTTTTTAACCAGTTTTCATTAATTGCTGCTGTATCCTCTGCTAGTTTTTTAGCAATAAATTCAGGAATAGCATCTTCAAACTGTTCATTTAAACCTCTGGAATTAGAAAATCTGCCCATAACTTCATGATTACCAATAGCAGGAAATAAGGGCGCATTTTGAATAATTTCCCCCCCTTTATAAATAGTCTGAATACCATTCTTTGTAAGAGTATAATTAGCACGACCTTGTAAACAGGGAAAGAATGCCCCACCGCGACTATCATCAAACCATTCGGAAGCTCGATCGGGTATATTAACTAAATCTCCTGCTAAAAAAACTGCATCTACCTGTCCAATAGTTTCGCTAACTTTTTGCAAATTAGCGGCAGTCATCGGCATTAATTGATGATCGGAAGTGAGCAGAATTTTGAGATTAGTTCCTTTTTTTGGTCTTGGGGTAAGGGTATAAATATCACTTCTAATCGCTGTATTTTCTTGAAAACTGGTGACTTGATAGGGAATCCTTTCCCCGGGATTTAAATCAGTAATTTCGGCCTGATGTCGCCAGATTTCTCGATCGGTTAAAGATTGATAAGCTTCAAGGGTTCTCGATTGAGCATCTTCTCTAACTCTAGTTAATTTGCTAGTGCGAGCGGGTGCTATTTTCTCTAGTTTTTCCCCGTAGCGCACCTGATGACAAGTGCCAAAAAATTCCGTAAACCAAATCACTTGTATTGATGTTTCGGTGGGTAATTGTAAAAAAGGTTCGGTTAAAAGTTGATCCTTGTTCATTGTCGCTAAAAGATAACTGCTGTACTGCATTTAAACAGTCTTAAGGAGTAATTGAGATAGTCCACAGCTTCACTGGCAATAACTAGCAGATTCCCTATTTTATCGGCTAATGTAAAACCTTAGACTCTAACTGCTGCTGTTGCCAGAGATTTTGATAGACTCCGGAGACTGCGATTAACTCCTCGTGGGTTCCCATCTGGACAATTTCTCCGCGATCCATGACAAAAATGCGATCGGCAGTGGCAGCGGCCGATAATTGATGGGAGATAAAAATCACGGTTTTTTGGCTTTCTTGGGCGAGATTTTCCAAAATAGCCGTGGCCGTTTGATTATCGACGCTAGATAGGGCATCATCAAGGATTAAAATCGGTGCTTGGATGGCTAAAGCGCGCGCTAAAGAGGCCCGTTGACGTTGACCCCCGGAAAGAGTAATCCCACGTTCTCCCACTAAAGTGCCGTATTTTTGCGGGAAATTATCGATTTCTTCCTCAATTCTCGCTTGTTTGGCCGCCGATGCCACTGCCAGAAAACTCAGCAGCGGATCGCCATAACGGATATTATCTTCAATGGTGGTACTAAATAAAAAACTTTCTTGGGGAACATAAGCGATCGCTTTTCGTAGATCTTCAAGGGCAATTTGAGTGACATCTTGATCATCAATAAATAACTGTCCTTCAGCAATATTCAAAAGACGGGGAACAGCGTTAGCAAGGGTAGATTTTCCCGACCCGATCGCACCGACGACCGCTACCGTTTCCCCCGGGTTAATGGTAAAAGAAAGAGATTTTAAGGCTGGTTCCTTAGCATCAGGATAGAAAAAAGTCAAGGCTTTGGCGGTAATTTTTCCTTGAATATTTTTTAGGTGAATACAATCGGCATTGTCTTTAATTTTAGCCTCAGCTAACAGGATAGTTTCTAGGCGATCGATACTCACTTCTCCCTGTTGGTAGGCCGTAATAGTGAAACCTAATAAAGCAGTGGGAAAAACTAATCTTTCTGCCAAAATTAACAGAGCAATAAAGTCTCCAATGGTGATATTATCCGATATAATTTGTCTAGTACCGAGGGCAAGCAACGCCAATAAACTCACATAGGATAAAGCTTCAATCAGGGGAAAAAGAAAATTACGAGTCTGGACTAAATCTAAATTAGCCTGTAATAATTTGCGATTTCTTTGTTTAAATGCTAGGTGCTCGTTAGCTTCTTGGGCATAGATTTTAATCAGAGTGATACCACTCATATCCTCTTGAATTAAATCGCTTAGATGCGAGAGTTTTTCTTGTACTGTTTTCTGTTGCCGCTGCAGACGACCACTAAATAACTGCACAGCAATTAACATCAAAGGATAGACAGAAATAGCGGCGATTGAAAGGGGAATATGAATCGCTAACATCACGGGCAAAGTTAACCCATATGCAAAAAAAGTATTGGCCAAACTGAGCAAAGCAAAACCCACCAGACGACGCACATTATCTACATCGCTAGTGGCACGGTTGATTAAATCTCCTGAAGTTTGTCGAGAAAAATAAGCAGGTTCAAGGGTTAATAAATGCTCAAATATTTTTTGTTTAAGATCGAACTCTACCTGACGGCCGATCCCGAATAATAACACTCTGGAAATCATGCGGATAAACCACATAATCGAGGCTAAAGCGACAATGACAATCACATAGTAAATGATTTTTTGGAAATCAAAGGATTTACTCAAATCATCGATGCTATCCCGGATTAAAAGCGGTATATAAACACCCAAAAGATTAACAATAAGCAGAGTAACTACCCCCCCAGTGACTATTTGCCAATAGGGACGTAGATAATTTGCTAGTTTTTTAATGCGAGAATAAGCCATATTCAGTTATCAGTTATCAGTTATCAGTTATCAGTGAGCAGTTATCAGTTATCAGTTAGAACAGGTAAAAGGGGGAATAGCCACCCAAGAACTTTTATTTTTTCTCCTTGTCCTGATTTGGCGGCGGTTTAACATTAGAACCACCCTGGGGAGGTTTACCGGGGGGTCTATCAATTTTAGCTTGATAGCCGTCATTAAATTTATCAGCCCGTCTTTCTTGTTTTTCGGACATTTAAGTTACCTCTGTTTGATGCTGCCAAAATTCAATATAGCGAATTTACTCTGCATTAATCCAAATAAGCTGCCCGCGCAGGCTGCATCTCAATTCCAGTAATCAGTGAACTGCAAACTCAAATCTGATAACTGATTCAAGATAGCTAAAAACCCCCATCACCCTACCATGCGTTTCAGACAAATTTTTATGCTCTTATTACATGACTGGCAATATTTTGTAACAATCTATACGAATTTTCTCGTTGAAGACTGTAAATTTAAGTTAATTGCTTCGGTGATAACCCTAAAATAAAGTGATCTTTCTAGCTCAGATGACTAAAAACCGACCCTATCTATCGACTCCTCAAAACTGTTATGCTTCTAGGAAAAATCTCTTAGACAAAAACTCCTGCTAAATCTCTCTAGATGGAGAAGCAAAAGCGATCGAGAGATAAAAATAGTTACAGCATCCTTACTCAATCAACAGTTACTTTCAAGAAATTTTCTCGGTGATCACCGCAGTCAGTGAGGGGAAGTAATGAGAATTTTTCACCGTTTCATCACCTTTGTTTAGTTTCTAATCACGATTTTTTAGTCCATGAGTAAACTTTCTAGACGTAGATTTATCTTCACTGCCGGGGCAACTGCCGTAGGAACCGCAATTCTCCACGGTTGCGCCACTACCAATAATACCGCCACCAGTCCCTCCCCCGCCGGCAGTCCTGCCGCTTCCCCCGTTGCCGGTGGAGAAACTCCCGAAGTCACCACCGCTAAACTAGGTTTTATTGCTCTCACCGACGCTGCCCCCTTAATTATCGCCAAAGAAAAAGGTTTATTCGCTAAACAGGGGATGCCCGATGTACAGGTGATGAAACAAGCCTCTTGGGCTGCCACCCGGGATAACCTCGAATTAGGTTCGGCGGGTAACGGTATCGATGGGGCGCATATTTTATCCCCCATACCCTACCTGATGACCTTGGGCAAAATCACCAAACAGCCCGTACCGATGTATATCTTGGCACGGTTGAATACCAACGGTCAAGCGATTTCGATCACTAACGAATACATAGACCTGAAAGTGGCCCTCGATAGCGGTGTACTTAAAGAATCCTTCGCTAAAGCTAAATCCGCGGGCAAAGAAGTTAAAGCCGCCGTCACTTTCCCCGGTGGTACTCACGATCTCTGGATGCGCTATTGGTTAGCCGCCGGTGGCATCGATCCGAATAAAGACCTATCCCTAATTGTTGTTCCTCCGCCACAAATGGTGGCCAACATGAAAGTCGGCACGATGCAAGCTTTCTGTGTGGGGGAACCTTGGAATGCCCAATTAGTTAACAAAAAACTCGGTTATTCAGCCCTGATTACTGGGGAATTGTGGAAGGATCATCCTGAAAAAGCCTTCGCTTTACGCGCCGATTGGGTGGATAAAAATCCCAAAGCGGCAAAAGCTTTAACCATGGCTGTTCTGGAGGCGCAACAATGGTGCAACGATCCAGCTAATGTTAAGGAAATGTGCGAGATTATTTCAGGACGGGAATGGCTGAAAATTGACCCCGCCGATATCTTGGGAAGAATGCAGGGTAATATCGATTTCGGTGATGGTCGCAAGATCGAAAATAGCCCCGTAGCCATGAAATTCTGGGCTGATAACGCTTCCTATCCCTACAAGAGTCATGATACTTGGTTTGTGACTGAAGACATCCGTTGGGGCTATATTCCCGCCGATACGGACATCAAAGCTTTAGTTGATAAAGTTAACCGGGAAGATATCTGGAGAGAAGCCGCCACAGCCCTCAATGTTCCGGCTGATCAAATTCCCACCTCTACCTCTCGCGGTGTGGAAACTTTCTTTGATGGTGTTACTTTTGACCCTGAAAATCCCACCGCTTACCTGAAATCTCTCAAGATTAAAAAGGTTTAAATCAGTGATCAGTAATCAGTAGTCAGTCAACAGTTAAACATGATTTGCTGATAACTGGTAATTAATAACTGATAACTAAAATACTTGGGAATCAAGGCAAGATCAACGCTGATAACTGAACCACTGAACCACTGATAACTCAACCACTGATAACTGATTATGGCTGTTTCTATTTCTCGTCGTTCTAAGAGTCCGAAATGGGTAAAAGACCTCAAAAAAAAATTACCCAAACTAGCAACTTCGGTGATTGCTTTATTAATTTTCCTTGCCCTCTGGCAAATACTCTGTTTTAGTCCCGATGCCCCCCTTCCTAGTCCCACCAAAGTGGTTAGCGATACCTGGGAATTAATTATTAATCCCTTCTTCAATAATGGTGGCACGGATGTGGGGTTATTCTGGCAAATTTTCGCTAGTTTACAACGGGTAGCCGTCGGTTTTACCCTTGCCGCTATTGTTGGCATCGCTGCGGGTATTTTAATCGGTAGCAATGCCCTAATTTATGATGCGATCGATCCGATTTTCCAAATCCTGCGTACCGTTCCCCCCCTAGCTTGGCTACCCATCTCCCTAGCGGCTTTTCGCAATAACGAACCTAGTGCCATATTTGTAATTTTTATTACAGCAATTTGGCCAATTATTATTAACACAGCCGTGGGAGTACAACAGGTTCCCCAAGACTATAAAAACGTTTCTAGAGTGCTAAAATTATCCAAAGTTGAATACTTTTTCAATATTCTTTTTCCCGCCACCGTTCCCTACGTTTTCACGGGATTAAGAATCGGTATCGGTTTATCTTGGTTGGCGATTGTAGCGGCGGAAATGCTGATCGGTGGCGTGGGAATTGGCTTCTTTATCTGGGATGCGTGGAATAGTTCTATGATTAGTGAAATTATCCTCGCCCTGATTTATGTGGGTATTGTTGGGTTCTTACTCGATCGCCTCATGGCCTACATCGCTAAATTAGTTGTACCGGAAGAAAATAAATAAGTTTAATTGTGACGAGTAGATAAAAGTGGGTGAGTTTCAAAACTAAATTATTAGCTACCAAACCCACCCCACACCCGATAACAAGGGTCGAATCTAAAACCTAACTTGTTAAGCTAAAAGCTTTGATCTACCTAGTTTATAACCTTCTTGTTAGATAGGAGAATTGCCAGATTCTTTCTTTTGCCTCTTGCCTGTTGCCTCTTGCCTTCAGAAGCTAATAACTGATAACTGATAACTGATAACTGATAACTGAAAATGTCTGCATTTATTGAAGTCGATCACATTGATAAGGTTTTCCCTCTCCCCGATGGCCGTCAATATATTGCCCTAAAAAATATCGATCTCAGCGTTACTCAAGGGGAATTTATCTCTTTAATCGGTCATTCCGGTTGTGGGAAATCCACCCTCTTAAATATGGTCGCCGGACTCGATCGCCCCACGGTGGGAGGGGTGATTTTAGAGGGAAGAGAAATTAAAGGCCCCGGCCCCGATCGCATGGTGGTCTTCCAGAATTATTCTCTGCTGCCTTGGTTAACCGTCCGGGAAAATATCGCCCTAGGAGTTAACCGTGTGCTGCGTCATCTGCCGGCCGCTGAACGCAAAAGTGTCATCGAACATAGTATCGATATGGTACACCTGCGCCATGCCGCCAACAAACGACCGGGAGAATTATCGGGAGGCATGAAACAACGGGTAGCGATCGCCCGCGCCTTGGCCCTACGGCCAAAAGTCCTGCTACTCGATGAACCCTTTGGGGCGCTGGATGCGTTAACCAGAGGCAATTTACAGGAACGTTTGATGGAAATCGTCGAAGAAAGCCACGTTACCTGTATCATGGTCACGCATGATGTGGATGAAGCCCTATTACTATCCGATCGAGTGGTGATGTTAACCACCGGTCCGGAAGCCCATATCGGTCAGATTCTCGATGTTCCCATTCCCCGGCCCCGGCATCGTTTAGAAGTAGTTAATCACCCTAGTTACTACGCCCTCCGTAACGAGATCGTTTATTTCCTCAACCAACAGAAGCGATCGAAGAAAGTCGGTCAACCCACCGGACCGGTGACGGTGATCGGCCAAGCTACCCGACTGAAAACCAATCCCACCATCGGTTTTATCCCCCTCACCGATTGCGCCCCGATTATTATCGCCCAAGAGAAAGGTTTCTTCGCCGAGGAAGGATTAGAGGATGTTATCCTGCAACGGGAACCCAACTGGAAAGCACTTGCCCAAGGAGTGGCTACCGGTCGTCTCGATGCAGCCCAGATGGTGGCGGGAATGCCCCTGAGCATGACCATTGGGGCCGGCAATAAGCCCTCTGTCCCCGTGATTAGCGCTTTGGTACTCAGTCGCAACGGTAACGCCATCACCCTCAGCAATAAATACAGGGAATTGGGGGTAGAAAAACTGGAGGACTTGAAGGATGCCCTCCTGCAAAGTCCCGATAAAATCGCCACTTTCGGCATGGTTCACCCCGCCTCCATGCACAATCTACTGTTACGCTACTGGTTAGCTAGTGGCGGCATCGATCCCGATAGTGATGTCAATTTAGCCGTAATTCCGCCGCCTCAGATGGTTTCCCTACTAAAAGCGGGTAATATCGACGGTTATTGTGTGGGGGAACCCTGGAACTCCTACGCCGTTCAGGAAAAATTAGGCTACGTTATCGCCACCGATCTTGATATTTGGCCCGGACACCAGGAAAAAGTCCTCGGAGTCAAGGAAACTTGGGCGGCGAAACATCCCGAAACCCATATCGCCATGGTGAAAGCTTTAATCAGAGCCTGTGAATACTGCGATGATCGGCGTAATCGAGAAGAAATCGTCAATATTCTCAGTCAGCCCCAGTATGTGGGCGTGGATAGCGCAATTATTCGCCCCGGTTTCCTCGATGGTTACGATCGCGGTTTAGGAACTGCCCCCGAACCCCTATTCCGATTTAATCAGTTTTACGTCGATCAAGCTAACTGTCCGGGCCGGAGTGAGGCATTATGGACCCTAACTCAGCTTGCCCGTTGGGGTTACGCCCCTTTCCCCCGCAACTGGGTGGAAGTGATTGAACGCGTCCGTCGTCCCGATCTGTTTGGGGAAGCTTGCCGGTCCCTGGGCCTTCCCGATTTGGAACCCGATCGCCACAGTTTTGCCCTCTTTGATCATCTTATTTTCAATCCTGACGATCCGATCGGCTATCTAGAACGTTTCTCGATCCGTCGCGATTATCGCGTCTCGGAAGTTCTCCTCGATGATCCTGTCGCTAATTAATGGTTGTGGTGGGTAAAGCCCACCTTAAAATAAATCTAGGACGAATATGCAAACTTTTACCGATAAGACCGTGAATTCCAGCACCACTACCCAGCCTTTTTTATTAGTTAGTAATGTTGCCAAAGAATACCCCTCCCCCGAAGGGGTTTACACCGTTTTAGACGGTGTGGATCTGCAAGTTAATGAGGGGGAATTTGTCTGCATTATCGGTCACTCCGGCTGCGGTAAATCGACCCTTTTAAATATGGTGGCGGGGTTTTCTTCTCCTAGTCGTGGGCAAGTGCTGCTACAGGATAAAGAGGTTAAGGAACCAGGACCAGACCGGATGATGGTATTCCAAAATTATTCGCTTCTGCCCTGGAAAACTGCCTTTGAGAACGTTTATATCGGGGTTAATTCGGTTTATCCCGAAAAATCTCAGGCTGAGAAGGTGAAGATTGTGGAAGAAAATCTATCCTTAGTGGGATTGACAGAGGCAGCCCAGAAAAAACCCCCCCAATTATCGGGAGGCATGAAACAACGGGTAGCGATCGCCCGCGCCCTGGCCATTCGTCCCCAAGTCCTCATCCTCGATGAACCCTTTGGGGCCTTAGATGCGATCACTAAAGAGGAATTACAGGAAGAATTGCTGAAAATCTGGCAAGAACACCAGTTAACCGTGTTGATGATTACCCACGATATCGATGAGGCTTTGTTCTTGTGCGATCGCTTGGTGATGATGACCAACGGCCCGAGCGCTAAAATCGGTGAGGTGTTAAAGATGCCTTTTGCCCGTCCCCGGGTTCGTTCCCAAATTACCGAGGACCCCCGTTACTACGAACTCCGCAATGAAGCTCTCGATTTCCTCTACAATCGTTTTGCCCATTCGGAGGATCCCAACGAGGATGCCCCCGAACAACCCCGCACAGAAAATCTCGTGGGTAAAATTGTTACTACTATTGGTGGCATAGCTTTACTCGCTTTTGTCGGTTTTAGTCTAATACAAATGTTCACTAGCAAGACTCCCAATACTGCTAATCCTGCCACCATAGAGGCCCCCAGATAAGTATCAGTTATCAGTTATCAGTTATCAATGATTAAGGTGTTCAAAGACTGATTTATCACCGATATCGTTGGGGAGAGGTTGGCTTAACTTTCTCAGAGCAAAGATAACGAATAAAGTCGCCCAGAGAATTAATAGACCCTTCTCCCAATTTAAGGGCAATATCCCCAAAAGATGACCGAGTAAAAGGGTGGGAACTAGAGGGGTTAAAAACTTGGTTTCTAGACGATTAAAACAAAAAGCTTCTTTGAAATAAATCCCCGTGAGACTAGCAAAAATAAAGCCCACACCCAATAAACTCACCGGGTGGTTATAGACAAATTCTAGGGGAGAAAGTTGATAATAAAGGCTGAAAATTAGGGAAGTAATCGCCCCGATTAGCCAAAAAACTTGCAGGAGACGATGGAGGGGAATTAAATAAATATGGATAGTCAGTAAACTGATGCCTAACCCCAGACAAAAACCAATGTATAAAAGGTTGGTCAGGGGCAATAATTGCGGTCGTGTGAGAACTATAATTGTAGCGACAGCGAAACTAAAAGCCGCTAAATTTAATCCCAGACGGTAGAGACGTACGCCTAGGCGATCGCTATCGGTAATCGTAAACTCTCCGAATTGACCTTGATAAACTCGATCGACAGCAGGGGAAGTCATAATGCTCTAAAGAAAAAGGGAAGCTTAGAAAAGATCGACTACAAATCATCTTAATCTTGAATTATGCCAGTAGCCTCACTTCTCCCTCCTCTCGGCTGACTAATTGCGAGTTAGGATCAAGGTTACATTTCCTTTAGATTTTTAAGCCATGTCGTTGAACCAAGAATCCCTCGCTTTTAGCCATGGGAGGGTCAAGAACTCAACTAGCGAAATTTTGATCGTGGGCGGTGGTATCATCGGATTAGCGATCGCCGTCGATTTGCAATTGCGCGGGGCAAAAGTTACCCTCCTAGTTCGAGATATAGCTCAGGCCGCTAGTCGTGCGGCTGCGGGAATGTTGGCCCCCCATGCGGAGGGGATTCCCCCGAGTCCCTTTCTCGATCTTTGTCTGCAATCGCGCTGGTTATATCCAGAATGGAGCCGCAAAATCGAGGATTTAACGGGGATAAATAGCGGTTACTATCCCTGTGGTATTCTTGCTCCCATTTACGAGCTAGATCAGCCTATTGCTGCCAATACAGCTAATAAAATTTGGTTAGACAGCAATGCAGTTCACCTCTACCAACCCGGACTAGGTAAAGATGTGATCGGTGGTTGGTGGTATCCCGACGATGGACAAGTGGACAATCGGCAGCTAGTGACTGCGCTGCAACAAGCGGCCGAAAATTTAGGGGTAGAAATTCGCCAAGGGGTAGAAGTCCACGCCGTACAACAAAAGCAGGGAAAAGTCAAGAGTATTTATACCTCAATTGGGGAATTAGAAGCAAAAATTTATATTTTAGCGACGGGATCTTGGGCCAGTCAACTATTACCCCTCCCTATCCATCCCGTCAAAGGTCAAATGGCCGCGGTAAAAATGCCCCCTAACCAGACCTTAACTAGGGTTTTATTCGGTCCCCAAACCTATCTGGTTCCCCGTCGCAATGGTCGTTTAATTATCGGGGCCACTTCCGAAACAGTGGCCTGGCAAACGGGTAATACACCCCAAGGACTACAAACCCTTTTTGCGCGTGCTACCCGTCTCTATCCCCCTTTAGCTGACTGGGAAATCGAGGAAATGTGGTGGGGATTCCGTCCGGGTACAGCCGATGAATTACCCATTTTAGGCCGCAGTAGCTGTGATAACCTGATTTTAGCCACAGGTCACTATCGTAATGGCATTTTACTCGCTCCTGTCACTGCTTCTTTAATCGCTGACCTAGTAATTAATCAAAAAACCGATCCGATTTTGACCCATTTTCGCTGCGATCGCTTTAATCAACCGTCACCCGTTACTATTCCACCTATGTCCTTAACTATTATTGAAAATCAACCCCAAGCGCTTTTATCGCCCCAAAATGATCGCCTCACCATTGCCGGGAAAACCTTTCACTCCCGCTTGATGACTGGAACTGGCAAATATGCCAATCTGACGACTATGCAGGAAAGTATTAGTGCCAGTGAATGTCAGATCGTCACCGTTGCCGTTAGACGAGTACAAACGAACGCTCCCGGCCATGAGGGATTAGCAGAGGCGATCGATTGGTCTAAAATTTGGATGTTACCCAACACTGCCGGTTGTCAAACGGCAGAAGAAGCGATTCGGGTGGCCCGTTTAGGACGAGAAATGGCCAAATTATTGGGACAGGAAGACAATAACTTTATTAAACTCGAAGTTATTCCCGATCCTAAATATTTATTACCCGATCCGATCGGAACTTTGCAAGCGGCCGAACAATTAGTTAAAGAAGGTTTTGCCGTACTGCCCTATATTAACGCCGATCCTCTCTTAGCCAAACGTTTAGAGGAAGCCGGCTGCGCCACGGTTATGCCCCTAGGATCGCCAATTGGGTCGGGACAGGGGCTGAAAAATGAGGCAAATATCGCGATTATCATCGAATCGGCCAAAATTCCCGTGGTGGTCGATGCTGGGATCGGTACACCCTCAGAAGCGGCCCGGTCCATGGAAATGGGGGCCGATGCTTTATTAATTAACAGTGCGATCGCTATGGCCGCCAATCCAGCTATGATGGCCCAGGCCATGGCAATGGCGGCAAAAGCGGGACGTTTAGCCTATTTAGCGGGAAGAATGCCGATTAAGTCCTATGCTAGTCCTAGTTCCCCCCTGACGGGAACGATCGCCTAACCGATTAAGCTAGGAATGGGCTGTTTTCAGCGATTAGAGCCAGCAAAAATCTCTATGACTACAGACAATCAAACTGAGTATGTTGCCGCTTTAACTGATTTACACCGCGGACTTGACCGTAAAGGGCCTGGCGACTCTGACTTCTCCCTAAAAATTTTGAGTAATCTCTCTATTTTGCCCCTCAAGCCGCGAATTGCCGATCTAGGATGTGGAAGTGGTGCTAGTGCTTTACTGCTGGCACAATACTACCAAAGCCATGTCATGGCAGTGGATTCCTCATCGGTTTTTATCGACGAACTCAAAACCCGAGCAAAACAGCTTGGTCTTGAGCATTTAATCATTCCAATTCATGGTGACATGGCTAAACTTGATTGGTCAGTGGGTTCAGTTGATCTACTTTGGTCTGAGGGGGCTGCTTATAATCTTGGGTTTGAGCAGGCCCTTAAAATCTGGCGACCGCTTGTTTCTAACAACGGGATTGCCGTCATCTCGGAGATGAGTTGGTTTACTAATGAGCTGCCAGAGCCGGCTGTGGCCTATTGGCAAAACGCCTATCCTATGATGGGTAATGAGTTTGAGAATATCGTTCGGGCTAATAGGTCTGGTTTTAAGGTACTTTCTACCCAGAGGCTGCCCAGTCAGGTTTGGTGGCTAAATTATTATCAACCTCTCCGTGAGCGAATCGGGCAGCTGGAAATCAGCCCAAGTAGCTCATCGGTTATTCGTGAAACTGAAGAAGAGATGAAACTTTTTGAGAAATTCAGCAACTTCTATGGTTATACCTTTTATGTTCTGCAAGCGGCCTAGAAAAAAAGCCGTCCAATTTATGATCAGCTTTGTTTCGCAGTAATTCCTATCGTTAGGTACAAAATCGACGGGAAAGCCACAACCTGAAGCAATTGCGCAAACAACAGATTAGAATCATCGAAACCCGTTAAAATAGGGGAGATTTGACCATCTCCCCCCACACCACAGATCAATAAATCCCACAATTAACGCACTTCAAACAAACGATTATCCGGTAAATTACTAATCGATCGCTGGAGACTATTCAAGGATCTATTGTAATCGACGATCGCCTGTAGATAACGACTTCTGGCATCGGTTAAATCCCGTTGGGAGTTGATCACATCGGTTTGGGTTCCCACACCCGCCTGAAAGCGTAAACGGGCTAATCGCAGACTTTCCGTGGCCGATTCAATGCTTTTTTGCGAAGTTTTAATGTTTTCTTGGTTAGAAATCAAACTATAGTAGGATTCCTCCACTTGAAGGCGAATTTCATTGCGACGGAGGGAGAATTCCGTATCGGCGCGATCGATATTTCTTTCCGCTTGACGGGCGCGAGCAAAAGCACGACCACCATCAAAGAAAGTCCAGCGAATCCGGCCACCGACGCTAAAACCATCGCCAAAACCGGCTTCATCACTGAGATCGTTGAGGACATTATACTGACCCAAAAGGTCCACTTGGGGAATCACCGCCGAAATAGCGATCGAGCGGTCTTCTGCGCTAATTTCCCTCTGTAAGAGTTGTTGTTCTAATTCCGCACGATTTTTATAGGCCAAAACGATACTATCATCAAGACTTAAGCCCCAAGTTCCCGCCTCGCGAATCTCATCTGCTGCCGTTAACTCGATGTGCTGACCGACACTCAAGATCTGTGCCAGTCGCCGTCGGGAAATACGCTGGTTAGAAATCGCCCGGGTTAAGTCTTGGTTAGCGTTAGCGAGGTCAACTTCCGCCTGTAGGACAGCAAATCGGGTTCCTAGTCCTGCTTGCTCCAATAATTGTGCATCGCGTAAACTTTGACTAGCATCTTCGATCGCAGCTTGGGAGATCGCTACCTGAGCATCACCCCTCTGTAATTCATAATAGGCATCGGTGGCATCAAAACGAGTTTGTTCCGAAACTCGTTCCACCTCTAATTCCCTTTGCCGGATGACTTTTTCGGCCCTTTTGATCTGGGCTGCTCGTTGACCCCCCGTATAAACCCCATAGACGATGCTAACACTACCCTGAAGGTTGGTACTATCTTCCGGTGTAACTGCTGGGATTCCCTGTTGACGGGCCAAATTATTCTGTCTTTGGGCAGCTGCCGATTGATCTTGAGTGAGACTGGTTTCCGCTTGGGCCGTGGGTAATAAGGCCGCCTGTTGTTCTTTTAATTGGGCGCGAGCGATTTCTAAATCGACCCGGGCTGTCTGTAAGGTCTGATTATTTTTTAAAGCTAATTCGATCGCTTGATTTAAGGTGAGCGGTTGTACTACCCTAATATTCACCTCATCCGGTTTGGTGGGAAAAATTAGGGGATTGCCACTAGGATTAAGATAATTGGGGGCTTTGGGATCTGCTGCCGTGGTTGCCGGTGCCGCCGAGGGACTGGGTAATTGAGAAACTGGATTGGCAGTAGGTCGGGGTTTCTTCAATAAATCGGCAGCGGACTGAGTTTGTGCCTTAACCGAGGATTCAGCCAAGCAAATCAACCCAAGCACCGCACTCACGGTAATACCATAACGCAAGAGCAACATGAGTATCTCAAAAGTAAACAGTAAACGATAAGAAGTAAATAAGCTCACACCACTATGTTGGCCGATTACTAATTACCGATAGTAACACGGGAGCATGAAAGCCACCGTCTTTTAAGCACCAGCTAAAATCAGATTCGATTGATTTGGAATTGTCTCCTTATTCTCTTTTTTGCCCAATCCACCGGCTAAAAGGTTGGTGAAATTCTCTGTTGTCTTTTTGTATCCTTAAAGATACACTGGAAACATGATTGAAATTCGCCAGACCGAAACCTATTCTGAGTGGTTTAGTGCTTTGCGAGATCATCAGGCCAAGGCACGCATAAATATCCGCATTCGTCGTTTATCTATGGGCAATCCGGGTGATGTTAAGCCAGTAGGACGAGGTGTATCGGAACTGCGCGTTGATTATGGACCGGGCTATCGCGTGTATTTCAAACAACAAGGTGAGACTTTGATTATTCTCTTGGCGGGGGGAGACAAACGGACTCAAGAACGGGACATCAAAACAGCATTAGATTTAGCCCAATACTTATAGGAGGTTCTCTATGGCTACAATTCAGACTTATCCTTGGGATGCAGCAGATCATTTGAAAACAAAAGAAGATATCGCTGCTTATCTGGAAGCTGCCCTCGAAGAGGGCGATCCTAGCTTAGTAGTGGCAGCATTAGGCGATATTGCTCGTTCTCAAGGGATGACTCATATTGCCCGTGAGACGGGTTTGGGACGGGAGAGTCTCTATAAATCTTTGTCGAATCAGGGTAATCCAGAGTTTGCTACAGTTCTTAAGGTTTTGCAAGCACTTGGGTTACGCCTGCAAGTTGTACCCATTATCTAAAAATCCCCCATCACTAATCCTACTCCATCCCGACGCGGATCGCCCGTAGCGGTTAACTCCCCCCGATCATTCACTGCCACCCCATGCACACCCCCAAAAAACATATTTTGTTCTTGCCACCGGGATACTTGAGTATTTGCGGGTAAAACCAGATTTTCGAGCATATTCTCCCGATCTTCTAAAGGTTCAACTCCTAATTGTTGATTTTCCCAATGTATGCGCGAAGCAGCGATCGCATCGGGTAAAGATTGCCGAAAATCGATTAAATTGCTAATAACTTGCAAAATAGCGGTGCGAATGCGATTGGAACCCCCAGAACCGAGAACAAATCGCGGCTTTCCTTCCTCTAAAATCATCGTCGGGGACATCATTGAGGATAAACGACGATCAACGGGCCAATTGTGAAAGCCAAAGGGATTTAAGTCCGCTTCCCCGATCATATTATTGAGCATAATTCCCGTCCCCGGCACGGTATAAGCTGATCCTTCACCGTTGGAAAAGGTGGCGCTGGCGGCATTACCTTCCCCATCGATAATGCTAATATGGGTGGTACTGCCCCATTTATTGGGATATTTGCCTAAAAATTCCGACGAGAGGAATTGCTCTTCGATTCCCTCCTGATGGATAAAATTATCGTAGCCTTGAGCGCGTGCTTGATTGGTTAAGGCCATCACTTCCGTTAAAATTTGCAGATGTTTGGCTCCTAGATGCTCTAAAGCCGATAAATTAACTGTTTCCAGTAATTTTAGGGCAAAAGCTAGGAGAATTCCCCCAGAACTAGGAGGCGGATTAGTCAGTATTTCGTAACCCCGATATTGGCTTTTTAGGGGTTTTCTCTCAAGGACTTGGTAATGATTTAAATCCTCTAGGGTAAGATAACCACCCTCCTGCATATCTTTGGCAATTTGGTGGGCGATTTCTCCCTCATAAAAGTCTTTTACGCCTTTTTTGCTTAATTCCTCTAAGGTGTTGGCAAAATCGCCCATCACACAGCGATCGCCAGCTTGGAGGAGTTTTCCTTGCGGGGCATAGACTTTTAAACCCTCTCTATCTTTGAGCAGGATGGAAGAGAGTAAACCCAGGCAAAAGCCGTTATATTGGCTCAAAATGTAGCCTTGTCGAGCATATTCGATCGCTGGCTCCGCTACCACGGCAAAGGGTAATTTTCCTAGTTTTTTCTGCACTGTTTCCAATCCCCGTAACGCCCCAGTCGTAGCGATCGCACCTCGACCGATGTGAAAATCTTGACTAGCACCACCAAAATCGATCGCCACAGGGTAAAAGTCGATATTGGTCAAGGGTTTTTTATATTTGGGAGTTTGACAAAAAAAATCAAAAAGGGTATTGACTTTTTCTTTGGTATGTGCTAGTAAAAAACCGCCGCCCCCCGCCGAAGCGAGGGTGAATTCGACCACGAAAGCCGCTAAAATCGAGCCAACTATCGCATCGAAGGCATTGCCGCCCATTTCTAAGATTAATTGTCCAGCTTCGGCAGTTTTTGGATGTCCTGCGGCGATAGCGCCCTTGCTTTTGCGAGTCACTTTGATTCAGTTATCAGTGGGGAGATGGGGTGATGGGGTGATGGGTGTTAGGGGTTAGGGGTTAGGGAAGTGGGGAGAAAAAAGCTGCCTCCTGTCTCCTGAATCCTGTTTCCTGAATAGGGCTATTTTTGCAACTGCTTAACCGCTTGATAGATTTCGGGTAAACGCTTGTAAACGGCTGCTACCTTGAGGAATAGTTTATGAGGTATAGCAGGAGAACCGGAAACCACTTCTCCTGCCCCGATATCGTTGTGAATGCCAGTTTGGGCTGTGGCGATCGCACCGTCCCCGATCGCTGCTTGATTGGCAATGCCCACCTGTCCTGCTAAAATAACGCGATTGCCCAATTTTACGCCTCCTGCCATGCCCACCTGTCCTGCTAGGGCGCAAGCTTGGCCAATTTGGCAATTATGGGCAATATGGACGAGATTATCGATCTTAGTCTGGCTGCCGATGCGGGTTTCTCCCACTGCCGGACGATCCACGGCACTATTACAGCCAATTTCTACCCCATCTTCTAAGACCACGATACCCGATTGTTCCATCTTAAACCAGCCTTCGGGAACCGGCACAAAACCGAAGCCCTCGGCACCGATAACAGCGCCACTGTGGATAACGCAATCATTGCCGATTTGTACCCGTTCATGGATAGTACAGTTAGCGTGGAGAATTGTGCGATCGCCAATATGCACACTGGGGTAAACAACGGCGTTAGGATGAATGCACACCCCATCACCGAGGGTAACATTGGCTTCTACCACGGCATGGGCCCCGATGGCGACTTTATGGCCGATTTTAGCCGATGGATGGACCACGGCGGTGGCGTGAATGTAGGGTTGGGGCTGAAAGGGTTGATAGAATAATTTGATGGCGTGGGCGAATAAAAGTCGGGGATTGGCACTAGCTAACCAAGCGATGCCGCGTTCGTCGGCCTGTTGTTGTAGATTGGGATCAAGGGGCAGAATTAGGGCAGTAGCGTCAGTTTTGGCGACAAAAGAAGCAAATTTTCCCCCTTCGATATAGCTGATGGTATCGACTAGGGCGGTTTCGATGGGAGTTATGGCTTTAATTTGGGGATTTCTGTCGGGATAGGCGGTTAAACTGTGGGATTGCACTAAAGGGCTTAATTTTTGGGCAATTTCACTAAATTTCATAAATATATACGGCGATCGAGATAGGGCTTATCATAGGATAGTCTAAGGCTATACCGATAATATTGTCGTTATTATAGTCAAAAAAGTTGCTGGTTTTTTAGGAAATTATTCTTGAGTTTGATCGGGATATTATGCTGGGATAAATAAGGTTTTTGAGCAAGTTTTGTCTTGAAATTTATATTTAATATCAAGCTGTTTTTGCTACCGATGATGATTTTAAACTAGATTATAGCGATACTTTCACAATTACTCTTAATTATAAACTGGTAAGCGCGCTTTTAATTCCCAGTCATAAATTGCTAAAAATTCCTTTAATTTATTGGGGTGTAAATGGAGGTAATCGGGATTAACTTCATCGATAAGGCCAATACCGCCTAAATCCCGCGCTCCTGCCGCTAAACAATCCAAGAGAAAAAGAGGATCTGGTACTAGATTTGGGGGAATTTGAATGACAATATCTGGGGGCAAAATTTCCCTAGATTGTCTAACTAGAGCGGGTAATTTTTGCAGATCAAAAGGATTATTTTGCCACTGTTCTCTTTTACCCGGATTGTAGGGTTGTAGGATCACTTCTTGAATATGTCCCCAACGTTGATGAATAGTGGCAATAGTTTCTAAGGTCACTAAGCGATCGCATTCCGTTTCACCAATTCCTAATAATAAACCCGTGGTAAAAGGAATTGCTAATTCTCCCGCCCATTGTAACTGTTCTAAGCGCAGGGACGGCACTTTACTGGGAGCATGACGATGGACAGTATTTAATAAAGTCACCGTCATTTGTTCCAACATTATGCCCATAGATAGATTGACATTTTTTAGTTTTTCCATCTCAGCAAAAGTTAAAATCCCCGCATTGGTATGGGGATAAAAACCCATATTTAAAGCCAATTCTGCTAAATTATAAATATGCCGAAACCATAACTCTCGATTGGGTGCTAAAGGATGAACTTCACCGCTCAGAATTAAAATTTCCGTAATTTCCGAACCCTGCAAAGCAGTTAAAATCTCTTTGGCTTTTTCCAAACTTAACCAGCCATCAGTGCCTAAATCCCTGCGAAAATTACAATAACTGCAACGATTGAAACACTCGTAGGTAGGTACAAGGGTATGAGAGGGACTATAGGTGACAATTGTTGACATTTTTTTCGGGATTGCAGTTCATTACGAGCATTCAAGGGCGAGAAAATTTGCTATCGTGGGGAGAATTGCTGTTTTATTCACTTAAAAACGCTCTCCCTTTTCGTTTCCTCCTATGATTTTCGATCCTGCCAGTCTTCCCTCCCATCGTCAAACGATTCGTCCGATTAGTGCCACGGCCTTGCACGGAATTGTATTTCAAGATAACAAATTAATCGCTATCGACGCAAAAAACGGCTATTTATACCAAATTGCCCTCGATACTGGTCATACAAGCGTACTTAATTCCCATCGCTGGCAAGAATTCGTCGGGACGACGGGATTGGCAATCGATGATCAAAATAACCTCTGGTTTACTACCCGCGAAAATCTCTACTGCTGCACTCTCGAAGATTTTACCCCGAAATTTTTTACCCGTCTTCCCTACACCGCTAACGGAGTCGCCGTAACTGCTAACACAATTTATGTCACTTGTCAACGTTCTGGACAAATCTTTATATTTGATCGCCAATCGGGACAGGAAATTACTCGTTTGTACGCGCCTGGTATCGGTATCGAAAATATCACTATTCGCGGGGAAGAACTTTGGTTAACGGATACCCTAGAACAAACGGTTTACTGTCTTGATCGCGCCACGGGAGAACAGCTTTTTAGCATGATAACTCCTTTTGAATCACCGACGGGATTAGCTTTTTATCGCGATGCTAACAGTGGCAAGGATATCCTATATGTAGCCTATGCTTTCCAAGAACCCTGTATCCGCGATAATCCCAATTCCGAACAGGTTCACGAACTTAGTTATCGTCCGCGTACTTTTGTCCATCCTCTATATTTTCACTACGATCCCGCTAAAAAATACACCCTTTCTAACGGTTATCTGATTGAATTATCCTACGTCGAGGAATTGGAACCCCTCTATAATATCGAACTCAAAAATGTGGAATGGCGCATCGCTTTACCCTTAGAAACACCACGGCAAAAAATTCGCAGCGTCGAAGCGGTGGGATTGCCTTTTATTGAAGAAATTCAGGACGGGCAGCGGGTGGCAGTATTTAAGTTCGAGCAAATAACAGGCAAACAACGTCATATTTTTGGGTGGAAAGTAGTATTAGAAGTATGGGGTATTAAATACCAAATTACTCCCCAAGATTGCGAAGATTTACCCCCCTTACCCGCCGATTTTCCCGATCGCTATTTGATCGATAATGATGATCTGGCTATGAATACAGAAATTATCCTCAATGCTGCCGAAGAAGCGATCGGTCGGGAAACCAATCTCCTCCGAAAAGTTTATAGTATTCGTAATTACGTCTATGATCAGCTTTCCTACGGGATCAAACCCAACATCGACACCCCTGATATTGCCCTGCGGCGCGGAGTCGGTTCCTGTGGGGAATATGTGGGTTTATTATTGGCTTTGTGTCGTCTCAATGGTATTGCCTGTCGCACGGTAGGACGCTATAAATGCCCACCCCATCCCCTCGAACGTAATTTACCCCTCGAACCGGATTACAATCACGTCTGGATGGAATTTTATCTGCCCTCTATCGGTTGGGTTCCCATGGAGTCCAATCCCGATGATATTTTTGAAGGTGGTCCCTATCCCAATCGTTTCTTTATGGGTTTAGCTTGGTATCACACGGAAATTGCCAAAGATATCCCCTTTGAACGAATGCTCAGTGAAGGACAACCGGTGTTAAAAACCCAAGTTCCCATCGGCGATTTAGCGATTAATCACGTTCAATTTATCATTCTTGAGGAATTAGCCCCAAAAGACTAGAATTCTGAGCCATCATCTAGGATGCCCATTTCTCTGTCTCTTTCTTCTTTGAGTTCTTTGACCATTTGTAAACCCGCACCCACACAGAAGCCCAGGGCTGCCCCAGCACCGGCAAAATAACGTCCATAGATGATTTGATAGTGATAGGGATTTTTATAGTTGACTTGGCTGGGATTGCGTTCAATGCGGCTAATGCCATAACCGATACCAGCGCCAACTAAAGCCGTTACTAGGCCTGAAAATAGAACTAGACGAAAGTTCATGATCTTATCTCCCGATGGACTCTGACTTTAGATTATCGCTGAAAGTTAGTTAATGGCAAGCGATCGCAATAATTTGTTATACCATTTTTCTCAAGTCCTGACAGACATAGAGATTCTAAAATCCAAGACCATCCCGTCAAATACCCAATCCTGTCATTGGATAAGGAGACCTTTCAGTGAGAAGAAGCGTCAGAAACTCCCAGGGAGTGCCTAGTGGGAGTAGTTCATAAGAGGGCGAACGAGGGGACTTGAACCCCCGAATGGTGGAACCACAATCCACTGCCTTAACCACTTGGCTACGCTCGCCGCACACCTTCCCTAGTATAGCACAAAACGAATGGTTGGCAACAGGTTTTTTATCCTCAATTCGGGCTATGGTTAGGGTAAGTGAGTGATGATTTGAGAGCTTATGAAATTGGCACGGTTAGGGGGAGTGGTGGTAGGAGTGGTTTTAGGGGGAATTGCGGGGATATTGCTGACAACTAACCCCAATCGTCAAGATTACGAACAATACGCTTCCCAGAGGTTAACTAGCTATCTTAGGGATAATGTCTGCGCTCGGGCGCAAGCTTCCCTCGATGTGCAAGCTCTCTTGCGGGGTTACTGTAAAATGTTGGTGGATACGGGTCAACCTTTTTTACAAGAAGCGATCGCCAGTAAGACTACTAGAAAGAATTTTCTCATTTTCAGTGTTTATCAAACGGAATTATGGTTCCCTCCCCCTTTACCTAGTTACCACTTCAGCAGCGTCGGTTTTTTGAATAAATTATACATCTACGAAGCTTTAGAACTGTAATCAGTTTCTGGGTGTGGGGATTTTTAAAACCTAGACCCAAACTAACTTTTGGATAAGATGCACAGTTGGCATTCATAGCTTGATTCAGTAAGGCCTACTTTTCTTCTTGTCTTCTTGCTGCTAATTGGTCTAAAATTTCGGCGTGAACTTGGCGAGTAATTGGATAAAAATAGGCAAGAATTAAGCTAATGATCAGGAAAAATGCTGGTAAAGGGGCAATTGCTAGGCGAATTGCTATTAAAGCACTATCTGGCTGTAGGGGAATTGCTTCTCCTGGTATTCTCGGTTTAAAACCGGATGTTTCTAGGGCAATACCGACAAGAAATAACCCCAAAGCTAAACCAATTTTTTGCAGAAGTACCATGAAAGCATAAAAAATCCCTTCTCGACGTTTTCCTGTTTCTAATTCGTCTAATTCAATCACATCAGGAACCATTGACCAAGGAATTAAATAGGCCACAGATACGCCAAATCCCGCCAAAACTGCCAAAGCATACATCAAAGTTATTTCTCCTGGTTGGAGCAAAAATAAACCGATTTGGGCAATAATCCAGACTGTCATCCCTAAAAAATAGACTATCTTTTTGTCTAATTTCTGACTAACTGCTTGCCAGAAAAATAACATCACTAAAGCTGTTCCCTGTACTGCTAAAGCGACTAAACCCGATTCTGCTTCCGATAGTCTCATGTAGCTGACGACGTAGTAAACCAAAATCGAGGCGGTTAATTGTACTCCTAACCAGGCACAAAGATAGATGCCAATAACGTATAAAAAGGGACGATTACCAAAAACTATTTTTAATTGTTCTTTCAGGGGAATAGTTTCGGTATTATTAGCAGCTTCCCTCTGTTTAATTGCTGCGCTATCCCTGAGATGATTTTCAGTTTTGCCATAGTAAAGGGTTAACCCCGAAACTATCCCTTGTATTCCTAATAAAATTGTGGAAATAGCGATAAAGTCTCTGGGATTTACCCCAATTTTTCCCAGTCCATAGACCAAGGCAAGCGCACCGATAACTATACAAGCAATTGCTAAAACTTTTTTCTGAGGGGGATTGAGAATCGCTTTTGATCCTCGTTCTTGCAAAACCAAAGCGCACCAAATAACTGCTATAATCGACATTAAAGCACAAACTACACCTAACAATAAAAAAGCTTGATGGAGATCGTTGCGATAGGACGATGAGACGAGAATATAGAGAATTAATGAGAGAATGCTGCCCCCGATGGAAAAGGCAAAACGAAAACTATTTAAGCGGGTTCTCTCATTATAATCATGGGTTAATTCGGGGGTGAGTGCCTGGTAGGGAAGATTGACTACTGTATAGGTTAAATTAAAGATAATGCCGATAAAAATATAATATAAAAATAACCATAATTGGTTATTGGTCGGGATTAACCACAGTAAAAAATAGCTAATTCCGAAGGGAATCGACCCCAATAACATCCATGGTAAGCGACGACCCCAAATAGTACGAGTTTGATCGCTCCACATTCCAATAATCGGATCGTTAATAGCGTCGAAAATTCTCACCACCATCAGCACACTACCAGCTAATCCTGCCGATAATCCTGCCACATCAGTGAGGAAAAATAGCAGGTAAAATACCGAGATATTAGCAGTGATAGCCGGTCCCAAATCGCCAGCACCATAGGCGATTTTTGTGGTTAAATTGAGTCTTTCAGCAGTTAAATGAGCCATAAAAGCAATTACAGAGATTAAAATAAGCTTAACCGTTCTCGGGGAATTTGTAACCTTTGCTAGGGCAGTTGAGGAAGTTTAATTTTTTTTGTCTCTAGTAATTCCTGAAAATATCTAGCACTAAAAAGAGAAGATTCCTCGATCACACAAGGGACAAAGAAATGGCTTTATCTGTGGCATCTGGGAAAATTCTGACTATTTCCCCGTCCTTTACTTTTTATCTATCGCCTTGGCCAGCATTATGAGCTAAACTGACTAATATCACTTATTTTAGCTATCAGCATCAGAATTATCCTTATTTTGGCAGTTACACTTAAGAAGAGCGACTGGATTGTTCTTTTTCGGACTGTTAGCGGTGAGGATGTATTACTTGGGGGACGATCGAGATAGAGCCAGAAAGTGCGATAGTACAGATAAGAGATCAGGGAAAATTTTTTCGCCCAACCTAAACCTTTTTGAAACTGACGTTCTATGATGCCTCATATCTTCCTATTTTTAGAGATTTTTGCCCAAGAAGGCGGTATTCAATCATATATCAAGGATGTTCTGCAAGCTTATCTCACTTTGCCCAGTTCCGAGGCGGCCGAGGTTTTTTTGCTGCGGGATGCCCCTGATTGTCCTAATCCTTTCAAAAATCAAGGTATTACCTTTCATTACCTGAAAAATAACTCAGCAACTCTCGGACGCATTCAATTAGCCCTTAAGTTTTTAGTTTCTCTCCTCCGGAAACGTCCCCAACGGGTTTTTTGTGGTCATATAAATTTAGCCCCCCTCACCCGTCTTTACTGTCAAGCTTTAGGCATACCCTACACCGTCCTCACCTACGGCAAAGAAGTCTGGGAACCTTTAGCAAATTCCCAAAAACAGGCCCTGCAAGCGGCCGAATCGATCTGGACAATTAGCCGTTACAGTCGCGATCTTATGTGTGAGGCTAACGCTATTGATCCCAAAAAAGTAGCAATTCTCCCCTGTGTGGTGGATGAGGAAAAGTTTAATTTAGGTGAAAAGTCCTTGACATTAATCAAGAAATATGATCTAGAAAATGCCAAAGTTTTATTAACAGTGGCCCGGTTGTGGTCGGGGGATATCTATAAAGGGGTAGATGTTACCATTCGGGCCCTGCCGACAATTCTAGAGACTTATCCCGAAGTCAAATATCTAGTCATTGGACGGGGGGACGATCGCCCGAGGTTAGAAGCTTTAACCAAGCAGTTAGGAGTGGATAAACAGGTAATTTTCGCCGGTTTTGTCCCCACGGAGGAATTAGCCGACCATTATCGTTTAGCCGATGCTTACGTTATGCCCTCCCGGGAAGGTTTCGGGATTGTTTACCTAGAAGCGATGGCCTGTGGTATCCCTGTGGTTTCTGGAGATGAGGACGGTTCAGCCGATCCGCTGCAGGATGGTTTGGTGGGGTGGCGCGTTCCCTATCGAGATGCCGAAAAGGTGGCTAAAGCTTGTCTAGAAATTTTGCCAGGTCAGGATCAACGTTGTCACCCGCAATGGTTGCGTCAACAAACTGTGACTAAATTCGGCAAAAAGGCTTTACGGGCAAAATTACTCGATTGGTTGTAAGCAAGCGTATCCTAATTTTACACCCCCGGGCAAGATGTCTGTTAAGATAAACGGCATGGCAACTTTAACTCTCACACTTAAACTTCCTTTTTATCGGTTAAACCAGTGCAAAGCACAAGAATTTGAGCGACTAACTGAGTTGAACAAGGCTATGACTAATCAACTTCTAGAAACCCCTAAAACAGATAGAAGAAAGTGGGGGCATCCCACTTTCTTCCTGAGTATAAATACTTAAGTTTAAATAAAAGGTATGAAGGCCAACTGTACATCGTATCCAAAAGTCAGTTTGGGTTTAGGGTTTAAAAATCCCACAGAAGAAGATTCAGAGATCAAATCAGCAACGCCAAAGATGACAACCTATCGCAATCCTGCTCCCACTGTTGATATTATCATCGAACTGATCGACTCGCCCCACCGTCCGATCGTACTGATTGAGAGAAAAAATCCGCCCTTTGGTTGGGCAATTCCGGGGGGATTCGTGGACTACGGTGAATCGGTGGAAACGGCGGCCATTCGGGAAGCTTACGAGGAAATCAGTTTAGAGGTGCAGTTAATCGAGCAATTTCACGTCTATTCCGATCCTAACCGCGATCCACGTCAACACACCATTAGTATTGTTTTTATCGCCACGGCAAAAGGCAAACCAATTGCTGCCGATGATGCCAAAAAAGTCGGGGTTTTTCATCTCTGGGAATTCCCGCAACCTTTATGCTTTGATCACGATCGCATCCTCAATGATTATCGTCGTTATCGGGATTATCAAATTCGTCCCACACATTAGACCTCTTGTAAAAATCAAAAATTGTTGTTAGGGTTAGGAGTCTCCGAGTCAGGAGTCTCCGAGTCAGGAGTCAGGAGAATAAACAATAATCGATTAAATAGTCTATTTACAGATTTTATGCAATTTTATCCTTATTTTTGCCGTTTTTGAACCCTCAAAAAAATTGTGCAAGAGGTTTATTAGGTCTTCTGCAAAAATCAAAAATCTTCCCTTAGGTGAGGAGATAGGAGAAAGGAAACCTTAAAAAATTAAGCTAAGGGGCATTTTAAGCGCCTATCCTGAGATTAGCTGAATCTCCCCCACCCCCTTTACTAATGCGCGGCAGCTTAGACACTTCTGAGGGCGACAATCGGCTCTAATTTAGAGGCACGATAGGCGGGAAAAACGCCAAAAAAGAGACCAATACCCGTGGAAACGCTCAAAGACAGGGCGACGGCGGTGGCGGAAACAGTGGCAGCCAGGGGAGAGAAACTGGAGACGAGAACGATCGCTCCTGCACCGACGAGAATACCCAGCGCACCGCCGGCGATGGAAACGAGAGTTGATTCAATCAGGAATTGTAAGAGAATATCCTGTTCTCTGGCTCCGATCGCTTTTCTTAGTCCGATTTCCCCAGTTCTTTCCGAAACCGAAACGAGCATAATATTCATCACCCCGATACCACCGACAATTAGGGAAATACCGGCGATTAAAGCCAAAAGTAGGGTGAGACCCTGGGTAATCGTGCCGAAGATTTCGATCATCTGTTTAGCAGTTTCGACGCGAAAATCATCCTCAGCCACGATTTTATGGCGTAAACGCAGGAGATTCTGGATTTGGAACTTAGCGGCGCGGATTTCCTCCCCCGATCGCGCGGTGAGACTAATCCAACTCAACTCGACACCGTAGGGTCCGGTTTTGCCCACCAGTTGCGAGTTCATGGTGCTAAGGGGAATAATCAGCATTTCATCCTGATTATTGCCAAAAAAGGAGCCTTTCGCCTCTAAAATCCCGATCACCTCAAAACTGAGATTTTTGATCCGCAGCTGTTGACCAAGGGGATTTTGGGTGGGGAAAAGTTGCGCTGCCACTTCAGTGCCGATCACCGTTACCCGTTTGTTACGGGCTAGATCGATATTATTGATAAAACGACCTTTTTCCACGGTAAAATTGCGGACAGAAGCGTATTCCTCTGTGCTTCCCGTGACTAGAGCCGTCATGTTGCGATTACGATAGGAAATCAGGAAACGAGCGTTTATTTCCGGGGCGACTTCAGCGACAGTGGGAACCTGTTCGGCGATCGCCTGAGCATCGGCTAAAACTAGGGTTTTCGGTAAATTAACGGTGGTATTGCGTGCTTGTCGCGACCCCGGCACCACAAAAATGGTATTGGGTCCCAAGTTAGCAAACTGGTCATTGGCTAGGGTTTGCGCCCCTTGGCCCATACCGATCATGGCCACTACTGAAGCGTTACCGATGATAATTCCTAACATGGTCAGGCCGCTACGCACTTTATTGGCCGCTAGGGTGGAGACGGCCATTTTTAAACTTTCGATGATAAACATATCAGTTATCAGTTATCAGTTATCAGTTATCAGTGGGGTGTGGGGTGTGGAAAGAATAAATAAAAATAATCTCCTGTCTCCTGAATACTGTCTCCTGTCTCCTGAATACTGTCTCCTGTCTCCTGAATACTGTCTCCTGACGACGGACGACCGACCGCTGCCCGATCATAAAAAAGACAATTTGGAGATATTTGTTAAGAAAAATTATTGAGATTTTTTATTAGTTTTCGAGGTATCTTCGGCTCCTTCGGGGAGATCGATAAAGACCTTTTCTCCGGCTTCCAAACCTGATAAAATTTGGGTTTTATCGTCTAAGACCAAACCGATCGAAACGGGTTTAAAACTGGGTTTATTTGCGGCATCGGGAACTAAAACCCCTGACTTGCCTTCCCGGGTGACAATGGCGACAGTCGGCACGACGAGGGCATTATCTAACTGCTGGCCGACAAAAGTTACATCCACATTCATTTTCGATTTGAGTTTGTCCCGTCCCGTCACCAAACCGATTCTCACTTCAAAAGAAGTAACATTATCCTCGATAATTGCTTCAGGAGCCACAAGAATAACTCGACCTTCAAAGACTTCTTCAGGAAAAGCATCGGCGACAATTCGCACCGGTTGGCCGCGCTGCAATAAACCCACATCTACTTCCGGCACTTTAGCAATCACTTCCAATCCCGATGCCAGGGCGATAATCGAGGTAGAAGTGGCGGAAGCGGTACTAGAGGCCGAAGTGGTGGGAGTGACAAAAGAACCCTCGGTGGCGTATTTTTGGGTGACGATGCCATCAAAGGGAGCAGTAATGACCGTATCGCGGTATTGAATCTTGATTTGCTCTAAATTGGCCCTAGCGGCCGCTACAGATGATTCTAGTCGAGCAAGCTCCGTTTCTTGGGTTTTTTGGCGTTGTTCGAGGGCAAATTTGGCTTCTGCGATCGCTGCCGCCGCTCCTATCATTTCCTGCTCAATTCCCGCCACTTCTGGGGAAGCGGTTTTATCTGCTTGTTCCAAACGGCGGATCGATTCGTCTAAATTGGCTTTAGCGTTGAGATATTCATTGAGGACGGCATCAAATTGGTCTTGAGCGATCGCCCCTTCCCGGACTAAATTTTCATTGCGTTTAATCCGATTTTCTGCTAGTCGAAAACGGGATTGGGCTGCTTGTACCTGAGCTTGCAGTTGGTCTAAATCTTTGGGAATTCTTTCTTTGGCCTGAGCTAAACGGGCTTCTAATTGCTTATAACTGGCCTGGGCTTGATAAAATCGGGCTTGTAATTGGCGGATATCTTCGGGAATGCTGCGTTTAGCCTGTTCCAGATTGGCTAGAGCTTCCCGCAGACGCGCTTCTGACTGCATCCCCTGGGCATACACCTCTAAATTATCCATGACGGCGAGGGTTTGTCCCCTTTTAACGATCATGCCCTGATCCACCAATAATCGCACTAATCGGCCGGGGTTTTTCGGGCTAATGTTAACACTTTGGATTGGTTCCACCCTACCACTAGCTTTAATTTCCACAGCGAGGGTTTCTCGTTGAGCAGGAACGGTCATTTTCGCCAATTCTAGGGCAGGAGGAGGTGTTTGCAGTAAGCGATAAGAAATCACTCCCACCGCCAGAAAACCACTAGCCATGAGTCCGAATATCCAAAATAGGGGGCGATTTGATTTTCCCAACACGGTTATTGCCATCGATCAGCCAAAAGTTAATTGGTTATATACTAACGTCTCTAGAGCTGCCTTTGTTGTTTCTTTAGCCAACAACTCCCAAGCGAGATAGACTGATTAAAAAAGGCCTATCGCGGGGGTAAACTGTGCCAAAACTTCAATTAATCGTTTCTTTGCTCATTTTTTTCGTTGCTGGCAGCCCGCCGGCTTTTTCCCAAGCGCTACTCCCCTACGCCATCGAACCGGAGTTAGAACAGATGGAACAAGCGGGAATTGAAATGGCCGAAGATGCCATCCAATTAGCTCGTTTTCGCCGTACCGATGCAGCCCTCGCACGGGCTAAGTTAGCGGTGCAGTTAGCCCCCCATCTCTATCAAACTTGGTTTATTCTCGGTAGTTTATATCTGCAAGACGATCAGGTACAACTCGGTATCGAGGCATTAAATCAATCTTTGTCCCTTGCTCCCGCCGATGCCCACGCTAATATTAAATTTTCCCTCGGTAGTGCTTATTTTCAGAATCAAGATTACAAGTCTGCTATTGCCCAGATTGAAGCGGGTTTGCAAATGAAACCCGATATCTCCCCCGCTCTTTTTGATCTCGGTAATTCCTATCTCAAGTTAGCACAATATCCTGCCGCGATAGCAGCTTACGAAAAGGCTGTTAGTCAAGATAAAGATTTTTGGCCGGCTATTAATAATATTGGTTTAGTTAAATACGAACAGGGTGATAAGGAAGCAGCCCTTAAAGATTGGCGCGCCGCTTTGAAAATCGATCCTAAACAGGCGGAACCTCAGTTAGCTATTGCGGTGGCTATTTATAGTCAAGGAAAAACTGAGGAGGGCATCAAATTAGCTCAGGCCGCTCTCACTAGCGATAGTCGTTATGTCAGTCTGAAATTTTTGGGGGAAAATCTCTGGGGCCAACGTCTTCTGCAAGATACGGAGAAGATGTTTAATCATCCTAAAATGAAAGATTTTATCGCTCGTTTACCAAAACCAATCCCAGAAGCGGAGGAAGAAAATTAAGCTTATAGAACCTATTTGGTATCTCTCTTGTGACGCTTCACGGGTAAGAATTACAGGTATTTTGGCTAATTCGCTCTAATCCATACTGGGTAAGGATTTTGGGAAAGATACCAAATGGACTCTATAAGCTTATAAGCTGCCCGCTCATTTAAATTGCTGGTTGAGATGAGGCACTCTTGCAAGAGGGAACCCCCCAACCCCCTAGCGGGGGAGATTCAGCTAATCTAAGGATAGGCGGTTAAAATGCGTCTTAGCTTAAAACCCCACACCCCACACCCCACACCCTACACCCTACCCCTAGGAAAAACTTTTTCAGCCAACCCTAATTAGGATAAACTCGCCCTTTCCAACTTCCCCCTTGGCCGCGCCAATAACCCAGGGCAGAATCCACAGTCATTAAACTATAAAAGAGGGCAATTAGGGGTAAAGTTAAAGCCCGCAGGGGGGATAATTTATATAGTCTTAAAGTCGGGCTATAGGAGAGGGCCATTAGTAATAAGGTGACGGTGCTAATTATCATAATTGATGTTTCTTTTAATACCAATCCCCAGATTAAGCCCAAGGGGGCGGCTAAATAGGTTAAAAACATCCCGAAAACTGTCCCGATTAACCAAAGTGTTGAGTAATTAAGTTGTGTAAAGGCGGTGCGGGCTACCATATTCCAAATGCTGGCTAAATCGGGATAGGGACGGAGACTATAGGTGGTTTCTGTTAATCCTAACCAGATGGATTGCTCAGGATTTTCGGGGTGATTTTGCAGATATTTTTTAACCACAATCGCCAAGGAACAATCATCAATTAAAGCTTGTTTAAGAATCTCAATACCGCCAATTTTTTCTAGGATATCTCGGCGAATTAAAATGCAGCCTCCAGCAGCCGCTGCTATAGGGGAATTAGGGTTATTAACTAGGGGAAAAGGATAGAGTTTCTCGAAGAAAAAAACAAAGGCAGGAATGAGGAATTTTTCCCAAAAACTGTCACAGTTTAGCCACACCATCAGGGAAACTAAAGCTTGTTTTTCTTGTACTGCTTTAGTAACTAATTGGGTTAAATTATCTGGTGCGTGGGCAATATCGGCATCGGTAAACAGAAAATAATCGGGTGCGAATTTCTCGGTAGCCTCTGTTATTCCCTGTTTCATTGCCCATAATTTACCCGTCCATCCCATCTCTAAAGCTTGTCCAGAAATAATAGTTATCTGGTCAGATTTATGAGATTTATCGGCAATTTTTTGGGCAACTTTTCCCGTGTCATCACTGCTTTGATCGTCAATTAAAATAATCGAAAATTCGCCTTGATAATCTTGGTTAAAGAGGGAGGTTAAACTGATAGGTAAAACGTCGGCTTCGTTTCTCGCTGGGATAATTGCCGAGACTTTTGGATAATTTGTTAAAGGAGAAGTGACAGGATTAATTTTTTGGTTAGATAGCCAAAATTGTCCCCTGGCTAAGATTAAATATAACCAAATTATCAGCGATAGGGAAGTAACTAATAATAATAAAAATGTCATAAGCTGGTGGCCTTTCGATGAGGGAATAGGGAACAGGTTAAAAAGAGTAAGTAGGTAGGTGTTGAAAACTTTCAGATCCCCCCGCCTATCGGCACCCCCCTTATTAAGGGGGGCAGGGGGGATCGAACCTAAAATCCATTTTTAATTTAATTATAATCAGCTACTTATCAAATTTAGATGGACAACAGCTTCATAAGTTTGGGGTTTAACAGAGGGCAATTTAGGGTAAAATAGAAGCAAGTTAGCAAGATTAGGCGAGGGGGTGATCATGGATTATGATGTAGTAATTATTGGGGGAGGACCAGCGGGAGGTCACTGTGGCAGATTATTAAGTGAAAAAGGTTATCGTGTTCTTTTAGTGGAACAACATTCCAGTTGGCAAGATAATAACTTTTCTAGTGCCGCTTCTCCCCTAGAAATTTTAGAACAATTCAATCTCCCCGAAACCGTAGTGGCTAGGTTTTGGAAAAATATCGAAATCATCTCCACTAGCATACATCGTTCTTGGTCATCACCGCAACCTTTAGGGGTAGTTTTTGATTTTGCCAAATTGCGAGAGTTTTTAGCCGCAGAAGTGCTGCGTTGGGGGGGAGAAGTTCGTTTAGGTTGTCGTTATCTGAAATATCAACAGATGGAGAATAAGCTAACTGTTTTCTTGAAATCAAAAGGAGAAAAAATCGAGACAGTTAATACTCGTTTATTGGTTGATGCCACGGGATATGCTAGAGCAGTTATGTATAAACATAGACGAGAAAAACCTGATTTTTTAAAAGCAGTGGGCATTGAATATTTAATTACAGTACCAGAACAATTTTATCAAAAATATCAAGATAATTTAGTATTTTTTCTCGGTCATAAATGGAGTCCTAAAGGTTATGGCTGGATTTTTCCTATGGATAATCAGCAATTAAAAATAGGAGCCGCTTGGTTAGAGGGAGAACATCCTTATATTTCTGAAGTTAAGCCTTTAAAAAGTTATATTACACAAATTATGCAAACCTACATGAATCTCTCTAATTATGATATAATTGACAGCCATGGTTCTATTTTAGAATATTCGCTCAATCTGCAAGATATTTATTATCAAGAACCGAATATTATAGCGATTGGTGATGCGGTTTCTACGGTTAACTTTTTAGGAGGGGAAGGTATTCGCCATGCTATGAAAGGAGCCGAAATTGCTTGTCAATACATGGAAGAATATTTACAGGGAAAATCGAGGAGTTTTACCGCTTATCAACAGAGAATGCAAGAATATTTTCAACCAAAATGGAATTTATCTGATCGCCTCAGTCGCCAAGTTTATTTAGAATATAGTGATGCGCGTATTGATCAAGGAGTAGCCTATCTCAAGTATCTTTCTACCCAGGATATAATCGACATTTTATTTTACTACAAATTTGAAAAATACACAAAAGGGTTAGGAGGATTTCTGCTGGGGAAATTACGTCAATGGTGGCGCAAAATTTTCCCTAGTCAAAAACCTGAGTAAATAAGCTAGGATAAAGCTAAGGAAACAATATTGGTAAAGACCGTGAGTAAGTTTATTCGCTACAGTACAATTATCACCCTGCTGGGCATTTTAGCAGCCTGTAGTGGCAATCCTGTCCTAGAAAATCGTCTGGCTGCCGATCCTAATCTACAAACAAATCCCATACCAGAAAACTCTCCTAATAACAAGCAATTACCCGCAAACTTTCCCGCAGAAATTCCTCGATATAGTCAATCAGAATTATTATCCGTGCAGACAAATTCTGATAATAATGGTGGGCAAACCCGTTGGCAATCCAACGATCCCAGCAATGCGATCGAGGCTTTTTATCAACAGGAATTAGTTAATAATAATTGGGAAATTATCACTCCCTTTTCTGGGGAAGGAGTCAATAGTACCCTGACGGCCCGTCGAGATAATTTAGAATTAACTATCACCATAACTGCCACTTCTCCCAATACCGAATATAGCCTCGATTATCGTCCAACAGGAACGCCGATTGCTTCCCCTAGTCCCTCCCCTAGTCCCTCCCTTAGTCCCTCCCCGTTACCCAATCTCAATCCCACCAGTTTTAACGATCTCGAATCCTTACCTAATCCCTTAAAGAGCCATATTCAAGACTTAGCTAGATTAGGAGTATTAACAGGTAATAACAATCAGTTTAACCCTAATAATACAATAACACGCCGAGAATTTGCTCGCTGGTTATTACAGGCTAATAATGCCATTTATGCTAATGTAGCGGGTAAACAAATACGTTTAGCTACTCCCAATAGTTCCCCAGCTTTTAGTGATGTTAAAAATAACGATCCCGATTATATTTATATTCAAGGATTAGCGGAAGCTGGGTTAATTCCCTCTCCTTTAACCGGAGATAGTAGCGCCCTTTTATTCCGTCCCAATGCTCCTTTAACCCGGGAAGATTTAATCGCTTGGAAAGTGCCATTAGATATCAGAAAAGCTTTACCGAGCGCCAATCTTGATACAATTAAAAATACCTGGGGTTTTCAGGATACTAATAAAATTAACCCGCAGCTGGTGCGCGCCCTTTATGCCGATTTTCAAAATGCCGAACAAGCCAATATTCGGCGAGTTTTTGGTTTTACTACCCTATTTCAGCCAAAAAGACCAGTAACTCGCGCTGAAGCTGCCGCTACTTTATGGTATTTTGGTTTTCAAGGTGATGGTGTTTCCGCTGCCGATGCCGTAATTGTACTTAGATGCGAAATACTTATATGGCAAGCCTTTTCGGGAGTTCATAGATTTTCAACGGTTCTCGCGCATTGTGTGATTGGAACCAGAATCGTTACTACAAAAGCCTTCTCACCTTTCTGAGCATTTATACTCATTACATAATTGGGATGCTCCCATTCAACGTTGAGGAAATACCGTGAACATCAGCCTAGATCTACCTTCAGAGCCAGAGAATGAGTTATCAAGAAAATCCTCCTAAAACAGGGCTGGAGCCGGTTGCTTACTGGGAAAGTGTTGGGGTTATTGGCTCCCCACCTGATATTGCTGTTGGGCATAATGCAACCCTTGGCACTTTCAACGTGAAGCACTATCGAGTCATCCCAGGCTTGAGCATTGATTATGCTTGTGGAGTCCATCTGTTATCATCTTGGGTAGTTCTGTAAACGGAACTGCCCGGATGCACATCTGCCGGTATTACACAAGAGGAAGCTCTCAACAATATACGCGAAGCGATCGAGCTTTATTTACAACCCGACGCTATCGACTTCTACCCGGACAGTAATCCGTGAGGTTATGGTGGGATGACTCGACTCGGGAGGTGGTAAAATAGTCCGATGCCTGTAAAACATTAACAAAACATGACTACTCTGTTGCAAAAAGCATTCACAGAAATCCAGAAACTGCCAGAGTCTCTTCAGGATGAACTTGCTCAACAATTGCTGGAAGATATTGAAAGTGAATTAAAATGGCAGCAAAGCCTTTCTAACGAAGATCTGGAATTGGGAGCTTTAATAACAATGGCACAGGAAGCCCTGATAGAAGAACAAGAGGGGAGAACAGAAGATAAAGGCTTTGGGGAAGAATGAAGTCAGCCAGAACCAAGAGGTTTCGTCAACTTTTTCTCAGTTTGCCGCAAAGGGTACAAGAAACAGCCAAGAAAAATTACGAGATTTGGAAAGAAAATCCATTTCACCCCAGCCTAGAGTTCAAAGAGGTGAAACCAAGAGAAAAAATCTGGTCAGTCAGAGTCGGCATTGGATGGCGAGCATTAGGGATTAAAAAGTCAGATGAAGAAAAGATAGTTTGGTTCTGGGTTGGGTCGCACTCCGAGTATGACAAGATTCTAGGTAAGAATTAGGAGCGATCTAACCAATCACTGCACCCGACCGGATGCTAAAGTTATCTACATCATCCAAAGTCATTGGCGGCGGGTGAGTTTCATCGTTAGCCAGACGAAGCGAGTACACCGCTAGAATCTGGGCTATATGATTGGAGTGTCAAAATAAAGAGAGAGACAATTGCCCTCATTGCAGCCTTCATTGCTCTAGGAACTGCCACCGTTGTACTCGTGACGGCAATTGTTACGCAGCAGCAACTGGCAGCGCATTCGGAGATGATTGAAAGTTGGCTTGGCTTGGCTGGTATGGGTAAGTTGCCCGTCCCTCCGAAATTAGATAAACCGCTCCAGTCATTTAGAAACCAATGGGCAAAAACTAATCCCACTGTCACCCCTTTTCTGGGACTGTGGCATGATGATGGTGGTGCTTTCGGTAACTCTTATTTTTTGAGTATTTTTCCCTCTCAGGTGCAGGGGCAAGCCTGTGTTTTAGAATTTCGTCTTGAGCAAAAAGTAGCGGCGGAGGTAGTGGATGAGCAGATTCTCTCATTGTCAACGGCAAAGGTGATCAATGGTCAACTCCTCAGTAGCCGTTTGCGGGCGGATAAATCTACCATTGTGCAGACGGACTTCGACAACGGTTATCCTGTAGACTATGATTATACTGCCGAATTTTTGCCTGTTTTATGGCAAAATGAAATCGTTATTTTTGCCTCCTACTCCCCGCCCCAGTTACCCCCTGAGTTTCCCCAAGATTTGACATCTCAGGTAAAGCAGGAACTGTCGAATCGAGGTTGTACAATGGACTAGATGTTAGCGATCGCTATCGCTGTAGGGTGCGTTCCCTCATGCAAGTCTTACGTCTGCAGCGATCGATTTTGGGGAACGCACCACGATCATTGATTCAAGCAAATGATAATAATCTAAAAACGTCTATGCACAGCGATCGATGGGAGTGCGATCGGATGTAGACAAATATGGGGGTATTTTACCTTCTCAGCGTTGGGGTTATTGGCTCCCCAACTGATATTGCTGTTGAGCATAATGCAACCCTTTGCACTTTCAACGTCAAGCACTATCGAGTCATCCCAGGCTTGAGCATGGAGCAACCCTATAGTCGCTGAAGTCGCCTAACTTCACCGTTATCTGTCAATATTCTCCTTTTCAAGGTTTAATTGGGCAATAGCTCGATCAATTAAATCACAGCCCTCCCCTACCGATTCAATCCGCGAAAACCGATCGCGCCAAACCGCCGCACCGGTAAAATCCTGACAATACCAAGCCAGATGTTTCCGCGCTTGCCAGATACCGCGTTGTCCCTTGTATAGCCATAGCCCCTGTAAATGCTCTTTAGCTAGGCTTAACAGGTCAATAGAGGTGGGTTTCGGCAACTTTTTGCCTGTTTTGAGGTAATAATCAATTTCCCCCACTAAATAGGGATAACCGAGGGTTCCCCGCGAACACATCACCCCATCGGCCCCAGTAAATTCCAAACAATTAATCGCCGCTTCCACAGAAACAATATCACCATTAGCGATGACAGGAATCGATAAAACCTCCTTCACCCGTTTAATCCATTGCCAATCGGCCGGCCCGTGATAACCCTGTTCCCTAGTGCGTGCGTGCAGGGTCAACATTTGCGCTCCCGCATCTTCCAAACGACGGGCAAAATCGATAATATTAATCTCTTGATCGTTCCATCCCAAGCGAGTTTTCACCGTTACCGGCACCGATACCGCTCCCACCACTTCCCTAACAATTTGCTCGGCAATTTCTGGCTGTCGTAAAAGGGAAGAACCGCCGCCTTTTTTAGTAATTTTATTAACAGGACAACCCATATTAATATCGATGGTCATCGCTCCTTCTTTAACCGCTTTTTCCGCTGCCACAGCCATAAAATCGGGACGGCAATCAAATAATTGCATACTAATTGGTTGTTCCTTGTCCCCGATAACCATCAATTGCGGTAACTCTTGCAGCTGGGAGATTTCTGTCGCATTAACCATCTCCGTATAGAGCATGGAATCAGGAGCAAAACGTCTCACCAAGCGCCGAAAAACTAAATCGGTGACACCGGATAAAGGTGATTGCAAGACGCGGCTATGCACTGCTAAGTTACCGATTTTGAGAGGGGATGAGTAGATAGCCATAGGACCGGTTAAAAAATCAACAGCCAACACCAGCAAACCGAACAATTAGGGGATAGTTCAGTCACTGTTAACATTTTGCCAACCCCTAATATATGCTTAACCGTCAACTTCTAGCCTAAAACTACCTGTATGATGATTGGAGAGGATAGAATCTTATCTCTCCTAAACGAGCAATTAAACCAAAATTTCGCTTTTTTTTATGGATAATCTGCAACTCTGGCAACGTTACCAAGATTGGTTATACTATCACCCTAACCTAGAACTTTATCTCGATGTCAGTCGGATTCCCTTCGATGAGGCTTTTCTCAAAGGTCTAGAAGCAAAATTTGAGCGCGCTTTCCAAGATATGGCAGCTTTAGAACAGGGTGCGATCGCCAATCCCGACGAACAGCGTATGGTCGGCCACTACTGGCTGCGCGCTCCTGAACTCGCTCCTAACCAGGAATTGCAGGCCGAAATCACCGAACCCATAGCACAGATTAAAGAATTTGTCAAGAAAATTCACTCCGGAGCGATTAAACCGCCTGATCAAGAAAAATTTAGCCATATTCTCTGTGTAGGCATCGGGGGGTCTGCTTTGGGTCCCCAATTCGTCGGTTCGGCTCTATCCCCCCTTAATCCCCCCTTAGAGATTGCTTTTATTGATAATACCGACCCGAAAGGCATCGATCGCACCTTAGCCCATTTACCCCTAGCTACCACCCTCGTTATCGTCACCAGTAAATCCGGCGGCACTCCCGAAGCGAGAAATGGAATGTTAGAAGTCCGCAACGCTTACGAAAAACAGGATTTAGACTTTCCCCAACACGCGGTCGCCGTCACTATGCCGGGTAGCCAACTGGACAAATACGCCCAAGATTGGCTAACTCGTTTCCCCATGCAGGATTGGGTCGGTGGTCGTACATCAGAACTATCCGCCGTCGGTCTTCTCCCAGCCGCTTTGCAGGGTATCGACATTGATGAAATGTTAGCTGGGGCCAAAGAAATGGACATCGCCACCCGCGTCCATAACCTGAAAAAAAATCCTAGCGCCCTACTGGCTCTAGCTTGGTATCATGAGGGCAATGGCAAGGGAGAGAAAGATATGGTTATTCTGCCCTACAAAGACAGCCTCTATCTCTTTAGCCGCTATCTGCAACAATTGGTCATGGAGTCCCTGGGTAAAGAAAAAGACCTCGATGGTAAGGCGGTGTACCAAGGTATCGCCGTCTATGGTAACAAAGGTTCCACGGACCAACACGCCTACGTCCAACAATTACGCGAAGGGATTCCCAATTTCTTCGCCACTTTTATTGAAGTGTTAAAAGACCGACAAGGAGATTCCATGGAAGTGGAAACCGGCTCCACTGCTGGTGATTTCCTCTCAGGATTACTGCAAGGTACTCGACAAGCTTTATACGAAAATAGTCGTCACTCTATCACTATCACTATCCCAGAGGTTACTCCCCGTCAGGTGGGGGCCTTGATCGCCCTCTACGAACGGGCCGTTAGTTTCTATGCTAGTTTAGTTAACATTAACGCCTACCATCAACCCGGGGTAGAAGCAGGGAAAAAAGCCGCCGCTTCTATTCTGGATTTACAAAGAAAAATCGTGCAAGTTGTTCGGGAAACGGGAACTTCTCTCGACCTAATCACTCTAGCGGCCAAAATCGGTGCTAGTGACCAAGTTGAAGCTATCTATAAAATCGTCCGTCATCTCCACGCTAATCAGCGCAGTTTAACTATTACCGGCGATTTAAGCAAACCGGAAACGATCCAAATCTCTACCCGCTAATCAGTTATCAGTTATCAGTTATCAGTTATCAGTTATCAGTTATCAGTTATCAGTTATCAGATGTAAGTTAATTAGTTAATTAGTTATTTATTTATCTTCATCTTTATCCCTGATAACTGTTTACTGTTTACTTTTCACTGATTACTGTTTACTTTTCACTGATTACTGTTTACTGATCACTGATCACTGAATGTAACTAACCATGGAAATGCTCGAAAACCTGAAAATGGCTTTTTCCGCTTTGATGGCCAATAAACTGCGTAGTGGTCTAACCATGCTGGGAATTGCTATCGGTAACGCCTCCGTCATTGCCCTAGTGGGGGTGGGTGAAGGAGCGCAAAAAGTCGCCCTGGAGCAGTTTGAAGCCCTCGGTCCGAATGTTTTATTTGTTTCCACCTCCTCGCGCAATGTCCGCCGGACAATTCCCAATCCCCGGCCTCTCACCTACGAAGATGCTCAAGCGATCGCATCTCAAGTTCCCGCCATTGCCGCCATTTCTCCCGAATTGAGCGGTAAAAGAATCTTATCCTTCGGTAATAGAACCAGTAATAGCCCCCTGATTGGGGTGGGAGCCGAGTACCTAAACGTGCGTAACCGTCAACTATCTAAAGGTAGATTTATTATGGAATCTGACCTGAAACGGGATAATCGCGTGATTGTCTTGGGATCGGAATTAGCCAAAAATCTCTTTGGTAATCGCAATCCCGTCGGCGAAAATCTTCGCATCGGCAATCTTGGTTTTCAAGTGATTGGAATTTTACAGGCGAAAGGCTCCTTATTTGAGGCTAATCAGGACGATCGAGCCTTAATTCCCCTAACTACCATGTCTAATCAGGTTTTAGGGCGCAATTCTATCTTTGGCATTCCCCTGACTCATATTTCTGTCTTGGCGAAAAACTCTGCCCAAATTAAAGCCGCCCAGTTTCAGATTAGCAACCTGCTGCAAATGCGTCATCAGGTCAGCGACGAGAATTATGTGCAGGTTTTCCTCCAAACCACAGTCTTAGAAATGGCCAAAGAAACTAACGATAGTTTAACTAGAATGTTAGCCTCGATCGCCAGTATTTCCCTTTTTGTCGGGGGAATCGGTGTCATGAATATTATGCTCGTGTCAGTCACGGAAAGAACCCAAGAAATCGGGTTAAGAAAGGCTTTAGGAGCGAAAGAAGGGGATATAAAAGGTCAATTTCTCATTGAATCGGTGATTTTAGCCACCACTGGCGGAATTATCGGCATTTTTGTTGGCATTCAAGGAATGTATCTAGCGGGAATTTTTGCTGCTTTAACCACCAGTGTCTCAATCCCTGCGATAATTCTCGCTTTAGGAGTTTCTAGTGCCATCGGTCTGATTTTCGGTGTTGTTCCCGCTCATCGTGCTGCTAAATTAGATCCAATCGTTGCTTTGAGAAGATTATAGTTTTTCTAGGTCTTATCCTGACCTCGGGATTCTATAGCCCCGTCCGTTGCCGTAAATCCCTCCGCTTGCGCTAATATTTGCAGATTATGGGCTATGGAGGCGAAGGAATCGGCAGGATATTCGATTAAAGTGGCGGAATCGAGAAAAGTTTCCACTCCCACGGGACAACCCAAATAATCAGCCACCGCTTTGGGAGTAGTGGAACCGAGGAGAATAGTTCCCGATTGTCTCACAGAAGATAGCTTTTCCCAAGGTTCATCGATCATTAAGGATAAATGGGTGGGAGCAAAAAGATTCGATAATTCGATCGCTTTTTCCAATGATTCCACCACCACGATTAAACCATAATGAGCGATCGCTTTTTCCGTTAACAATCTCTGGGGATGTACCTGTAACTGTTTTTGCACTTCTTCCTGTACTATTAGGGCCAAAGCCTTATCCGTCGTCAATAAAATCGCAGCCGCTAGGGAATACTGTTCCGCTTGCGCTAATAAATCTAGGGCCAACTGCCTGGGATTGGCTTGACTATCGGCAATAATAACTAAATCAGAAGTAATAGAGAGATAATCGATTTTTACATGGTCAGAAACCAGTTTTTTAGCCAAATTAGTATAAAAATCACCTATTCCGGCAATCATCTCCACGGGAGCGATCGTTTTTGTACCGTAGGCTAAAGCGGCGATCGCCTGTGGTCCAGCCACCCGATAAATTTCACTAATACCCACCGATTGGGCTGCCACTAAAATCGCTGGATGGATGCGTAAATCCTCATCGGCGGGAGATACCATGACAATCCGTTTAACCCCCGCTATTTTGGCAGGAATCGCCTGTTGGAGCAATAAACTGAGATAGGCTCGTTTACCATCGGGAACGACAATTCCCACACTGTTAATCGGTTGATAACGTTTCCCCCGAACCGTACCATCCTCAGGAAACTGCACCCAAGCTTTGGGAAGACGCTGACGGTGAAAAGCCTCCATTTTTGCACAGGCAACAGCGATCGCATTTAATAAATCCTGGGACACCTGTTGATAAGCAGCATCGAGTTCCGAGCCACTCACCTTCAGTTGTTGTAGATTAAGGGACTGTTGGTAGAATTTTTCCGTGTAATCCACCAACGAGCGATCGCCAGAAAGTCGCACCTGATCGACAATCTCTCGGACAAGCGATTCTTTTTCCCGAATTTCCGGATCGTCGAACCGTTCCCGAATTCGTCTCAGTTCCGTTCTGGCTGACCATGGCTCTGTGATAATTCGCAACATCGAGCTATTATCCTCTAGGGGCGAAACGAGATTAAAAGGTTTTCACTCCTCACACTCTAGCTTATCGCTTTCAATCTTGACCGGGGGGGGGAGAAGGAGTCAGTTATTTTAGCCGTCGGTCGCCGGTAGTCGGTCGCCGGTCGTCAGGAGATTGCTTTTATTTATTCTCCCCACACCCCACACCCTTATCCCCACACCCTTATCCCCACACCCTTATCCCCACACCCTACACCCCACACCCCACACCCCACACCCCACACCCCACACCCCACACCCCACACCCTACACCCTACACCCCACTTCCCCACTTCCCGATTTCCCCAAGGTAACAAAACCAGATATTCTACTAAATAGTCGCCTATCACACCAGCCTGATCTCGTGGTCGTCCAATGCAGTTTGCCAAGATATTAATCGCCAATCGCGGGGAAATCGCCTTAAGAATCCTTCATAGTTGCGAAGAATTGGGCATTAGAACCGTTGCCGTCCACTCTACCATCGATCGCCATGCCCTTCACGTTCAACTGGCCGATGAGAGTGTTTGTATTGGTCCGCCTCCAAGCAGCAAAAGTTACCTAAATATCCCTAATATCATCTCGGCTGCCCTAACACGCAACGCCACGGCCATCCATCCCGGTTACGGTTTTTTGGCAGAAAACGCCCGCTTTGCCGAAATTTGTGCCGATCATCAGTTAACTTTTATCGGTCCGTCTCCCAGTGCTATCTTAGCTATGGGCGATAAATCCACCGCTAAAAAAACCATGCAAAAAGCGGGAGTTCCCACTATCCCCGGCAGTGGTGGTTTAATTACCTCGGCAGCGGAAGCAAAACGTATCGCTGATGACATCGGTTATCCTGTCCTGATCAAAGCCACCGCCGGCGGGGGAGGGCGTGGGATGCGTCTTGTCAAGAGTGCAGATGAACTAGGTAATATGTTAAAAGCCGCCCAAGGGGAAGCAGAAGCGGCTTTTGGCAATTCGGGAGTATATCTAGAAAAATTTATCGAATGTCCCCGGCATATCGAGTTTCAGATTTTGGCCGATAGTCACGGTAACGTGATCCATTTAGGAGAAAGAGACTGTTCGATTCAGCGACGACACCAAAAACTGCTAGAAGAGGCCCCCAGTCCCTTCTTAACGCCCCATTTACGCTCAAAAATGGGTAATGCCGCCGTTAAAGCCGCTAAATCGATTAATTACGTCGGGGTGGGAACCGTGGAATTTTTAGTCGATAAACACGGTAATTTCTACTTCATGGAAATGAACACCCGTATTCAGGTGGAACACCCCGTCACGGAGATGATCACGGGGATAGACCTGATCCGAGAACAAATTCGGGTGGCACAGGGCGAAAAACTGCAAATTAAGCAAGATCAGGTGATATTTAGAGGGCATTCGATCGAGTGTCGCATTAATGCCGAGGATCCCGATCGCAATTTTCGCCCTCACCCCGGCAAAATTAGCGGTTATCTGCCCCCCGGCGGTCCCGGTGTCCGCATGGATTCCCACGTTTACACCGATTACGAAATCCCCCCCTATTACGATTCCCTAATCGGTAAGTTAATTGTCTGGGGAGAAAATCGCGAAACTGCGATTAAACGCATGAAACGGGCCCTACGGGAATGTGCGATCACGGGAGTACCGACGACTATTGATTTCCATCGTAAAATACTGGAAACTCCAGCTTTTTTAGCCGGAGATGTTTACACTAATTTCATCCAGGAACATCTCTTGCCCTAGGGCGTTACTATGAATTTTAGACGAGAGTAGGTTGGGGATAATAATGACAGTAGAAGTTAAATTTGAATCTTGGCAACTCAGCGATGAACAGTTCTTTCAACTTTGTCAGGATAACCGAGATTTACGTTTGGAACGCAGCGCAAAGGGAGATTTAATTATTATGCCACCAACTGGAGGAGAAACCAGTAATTCTAACGCTGGAATCACTGCCCAATTATGGTTATGGAATAACCTAAATAAATTAGGTGTAGTTTTTGATTCTTCTCCTAGAAACTGCTAGGAAAAAAATGCAGGAATATTTAGATAATGGGACTCGTTTGGGTTGGTTAATCAATAGAAAAACTAGAGAAGTAGAAATTTATCGTCAAGGACAGGCAGTGGAAATTTTAACTAATCCAGAGAGTTTATCAGGGGAAAATATTTTATCTCAATTTGTCTTAGAACTTGATAATATTTGGTAATTATATAATCCTATAAAAGAGAATCTATGATGACAGTAGTAGAAATTAAATTTGAATCTTGGCAACTTAGCGATGAACAGTTTTTTCAACTGTGTCAGGATAACCGAGATTTACGTTTGGAACGCAACGCAAAAGGAGATTTAATTATTATGCCACCGACTGGAGGAAAAACTGGTAATTCTAACGCTGGAATCACTGCCCAATTATGGTTATGGAATAACCTACATAAATTAGGTGTAGTTTTTGATTCCTCCACGGGGTTTAAACTACCGAATGGGGCCGATCGCTCTCCCGATGCTGCTTGGATACCTTTAGAAAAATGGCAAGCTTTAAACCCACAACAAAAGGAAAGATTTTTACCTCTATCTCCCGAT
>VYMB01000033.1_pt1 | contig 72726 bp, 66 predicted proteins | sample 5115321 | NCBI WGS metagenome assembly VYMB01 (sample SAMN12291794, study PRJNA351875) | freshwater metagenome | isolation source: freshwater lake | place: USA: Michigan, Wintergreen Lake | collected 2011-08-02 | reverse complement strand
CGCGCCCGCAGCCGCCCCCGTCGCACCCAAGGGCCCCACCATCGACAGCCCCATGGTCGGCACCTACTACGGCAAGCCCAACCCCGACGCCAAGCCCTTCCTCACCGTGGGCCAGACCGTCAACAAAGACACCGTCGTCTGCATCATCGAAGCCATGAAGGTCTTCAACGAAATCAAAGCCGAAAAAGACGGCGTGATCGACGCCATCTTGGTCAAAGACGGCCAAGCCGTCGAGTTCGGCCAGAAGCTCTTCGCCCTCAAGTAAGGCGGTCACGGAGATACGGAGCGATGCGGAGAAATGCGGAGCATGCGTGAGGTGTGTGTCGCCTCACACCCACATGCCGCAAGTTTGATCCAACTCGCTCCAACTCATCGCTCCGCAACTCAACACCCGCCGCTGGCCTTTCACACTCTCACCCACTCCGCGCCTCTCCGCCTCCCTCCGCCCCTCCGCGACCGGTCTCTGGAGTTCCAATGTTCAAACGCGTCCTCATCGCCAACCGCGGCGAAATCGCCCTCCGCATCATGCGGGCCTGCAAAGAAATGGGCATCGAAACCGTCTGCGTCTACAGCACCGCCGACAAAGACGCGCCCTACCTCCAAATGGCCGACCGCGCCATCTGCATCGGCCCACCGCTCGCCAAAGAGTCCTACCTCAACATCGCGCGCCTCATCGCCGCCGCCGAAATCGCCGACGTCGACGCCATCCACCCCGGCTACGGCTTCCTCAGCGAACGCCCCGACTTCAGCCAGGCCTGCCGCGACTGCAAGATCGAATTCATCGGTCCTTCGCCCGAAGCCATGCAGATGCTGGGCGACAAGGTCGATTGCAAAAAGACCGCCAAAGCCAACGGCGTCCCCGTCTTCCCCGGTAGCGAAGGCGCAATCGAAGAAGAAGACGAAGCAGTCCGCGTCGCAGGCCAGATCGGCTACCCCGTCATCATCAAAGCCGCAGCAGGTGGCGGCGGCCGCGGCATGAAAGTCTGCCACAACGAAGCCACGCTCCGCAGCAACCTCCGCGTCGCGAGCCAAGAAGCCCTCGCCGCCTTCGGCAACGGCGCCGTCTTCATCGAGAAATACCTCGAGCACGCCCGCCACGTCGAAATCCAAATGCTGGGCGACAAGCACGGCAACGCCATCTACCTCTGGGAACGCGACTGCAGCCTCCAGCGTCGCCACCAAAAGGTCATCGAAGAAGCACCCGCCCCCAACATTGATCGCGCCAAGCTCCAGAAAGTCTGCGAAGCCGCCGCGAAGATGATCAAGAACGCCAAGTACGCCGGCGCCGCGACATGCGAGTTCCTCTTGGACGGCAAGGGCGACTTCTACATGCTCGAAGTCAACACCCGCGTGCAGGTCGAGCACCCCGTGACTGAAATGATCACGGGCGTCGACATCGTCAAGATGTCCATCATGATCGCCGCAGGCGAGAAAATCCCGCTCAAGCAGGAAGACATCAAAATCCGCGGCCACGCCATCGAGTGCCGCATCTGCGCCGAAGACCCCGCCCACGGCTTCCGCCCCAGCGCGGGCAAGATCGACAAGTGGGAAGTCCCCGGCGGCCCCGGCGTCCGCATGGACACCCACGTCGTCCCCGGCTATGTCGTCCCCCCCAACTACGACAGCATGGTCGGCAAGCTCATCGTCCACGCCGACACGCGCGAACAAGCCCTGGACCGCACTCTCCGCGCGCTCAAAGAGTTCCACGTCGGCCCCATCAAAACCACCATCCCCCTCCACCAGCAACTCGTCACCAACACCGACTTCCGCAAAGGCGGCGTAGACATCCACTACCTGGAACGCTGGCTCAAGAGCCAGGAATCCAAGTAATCACCTCCCGCTGGTGTACCGCCTCTCCGGGGCGGCCGTATTCCAACGCCATCGACGCACGCCACCGGCGTGATGCTATCGATGCGCGGCCCCTCACTGATCCACCGTAAAGATCACACTGCGCCCAGCTTCTCCCGCTCGCACAAAAAACTCCCCAAGCCCTTCAAACCACTGCCACGTGTACGCCCAGTCTTCTTCCGTCAAAGCCATCCCATACTCCGCCGGCGAAATCGCGAAGTACCGCGCCCGCATCTCCTCGCGTGATATCGCCCGCAGCGCAAGGCCGATCCGCACCGCTTGCTCCGGCGTGTTCAGCACGATGTAGTAATCATCGAGCGCGACCATGTACTCACCACCGAAGATCGCGTGCCCCAGCGGAAACGTCACCCGCGACAGATCAAGCGTGCCATCCCCCAGCGCACGATGTATCGCATCCCACGCCTTATCCGTCTCGTACACCCACCCCGCTTCCCATCGCTCCTCAATCACATCCGCGATGTACGAAACCCGCGCGTCATCATCCTCGCACGCACGCAGTTGTTCCACATCATCCGCAACGATCGCAAAATGAACACCCCTGCAAGCCATTGACATACTCCTAGAGAAGCCCACACAGCAAAACGCTCACATAGTAAAGCGCTCACGCAGGAAGTCACGCCGCCCACCATCACTCCCTGCCCGCGCTCTCCACCCCGTACCTCCTCGCGGCCAAGATGCCCGGCCGTGAACCAGTTTCTGAGCATCAATCACCCTGCAAACTGGACGGCTAGAGCATTTGAACACCGCCGGCGCCAGAGCCGCTTTGGGCGTGGTGCGGCCTCGCCGCAACACCGTCAAACTGACCATTCAACCTTGGCGTTAACCCGAGAATGTGCCCGCCTCCCCGATACTTCGCCGAGGAAATCTGTTCGCCGCGTGACGAATGGGCAGAACGATCATGCCGCAGTTCATCCGAACGCACAATCTACCATCTCACAGTAGATGCTGTCTGGAGAACGGACCGTGCCTCTCGACCCTTCCAGCAATCAGATTTACATCTCGCACGGAGAGGTACACATCTACCCCGTCGGCACGCAGATTCCTGAATGCGCATGGACGTCGCAGCACCTGAAGCAAGGGTTCGTTCGACGGGACGATGCAGCCGGCGTTCTCGCTCTGATCGAGTTTGGTGATGCAGACATTCAGGTGAGTACCCACAACGCATCAAGCAAGGGCTTTCAGCGTGTCATCGCAATCTCCGTGCGCTGCCCCGATGGCATCCTGCGTATCGACGCTGCAGAAAGCGGTCGCCCTGCAGTCTTTGTAAGAGATCAGCCGGGCTGTTGGCGACTGGTCATTGCACAGCGCCTCGTCGCCGCCGAACATCAGGTGATGAGGATCACGTACAGCATCGAAGGTGCGTTCCGTCCCAGTGAAATCATCACTGCCGACGCGAACATGTCCCCAGTCGTGTTGCTCGATGACGCCCAGCCGTTTATGTATCCATGTAATGACGACTCCTCGACCGAGTGAGGAATCTCGCACCCGTTTTAGCCCAACATAACCGACCCACCCCCGGCAGTTGCCACAACCCCACCAAGCCCCCAGAGTAAAGTTCCACAAACTTCCCCGCTCTCCAGCCTGCCTGTGTGTCTCACCCATCCTCCACACACGCCCGACACCAATGGGGAAGGAGGGCGCAGGGAGGAAGGGGCACCAGCCGCGCCCTCCTTGCATCAGTCCACCAACTCGCCCTCGCTCTCGCCAGCAGGCAAGCGGCACAACCGCTTCAACGCCCCGATCACATGCAACTGCCCCAAGCCAGCCACGCATCGCAACGCGATGCCGGTCAATAGCCGTGGGTTGAGCGAAGCGATACCCACGGACCACACCCCCAGACCCCACCGCACCGCGCAGCGGTGCAGTTCCCCAGCCGCAACAACGGCAGGCCGCACAACTTCACCACCAATCTGACCTCGCATTCGTCCCACAGACCGCCAGCTCTGCGGCTGTGTGCGTGGAGCCGTCCTTCCCCGCCGCTCTCGCGCGCTGCTGCCCGCGGCACCGCTGTCCCAAGCCACGGCGACAGGCGAAAACATACCATCTCGACGACATGACGGAGTCAAGCGTGCCCATCTCCCAGACACACGCTCGCCAGCTGCACGCACAGCCAACCGCAAAGCCGGCAGCTTGTGGCACGCGAAGGTTGTGTCCTTCAATTTGTGTGACCTGCCACTAACGTCCTAATGAAATGACTAACGGTCGGGTACAATTGGGCGAGACAATGTCCACTGATGTATGTCCAAACTGTGCGAACACCACGCCATTGCAGCCTCGCCTCAAGGGGGAGAGCGTCAAGTGCAACGTTTGTGGCCGTGTATTCACCGCGACCGCTCCGGTAGCGAGTGATGATGATGTCCGCCTTGATTCGCGCGTGCCTGACGCAATTCGAGACACCTCTGACCCAAGGACATTGCCATCATTCATATTGGAGTCTCCCACCGCCACATCGCGGTTAGTGAATTCGTCAAATCAACAGGCACAACCGGTGTTCGAGCGGTCCGCACGCAGCGGAGCACTGCTCTTTGTCGCAGTCGCCGCCGTGTTCGGAGCAAACTGGTGGTCGTCAAGCTGCGGCGCCCGACACTCATCGACACCAAAGTCGCAAGTTGCACCGTCATACCCGATCGATCAAACGGTCGCTCGCAGTTCCGGGCAAGCAAGGTACTCCGAATTGGATGCCTTGATGGAGATCAGCGCTGAGCGATCCCGATACGCCGCTAAGCAGAAATCTGCCCTCGCTGCCGACTCTTCGCGAAAGGAAGTGTCTCGCAAGGTGGAGTCCGACCAAAACACGTTGCATCTTTCCAAGATCCGCCGCGAGATAGTTAGCCTAAAACAAAAGCTCGAACTCAGCAGAATTGTTAAGCCCTTGGAACCGATTATATTGGACGACAACGCGGGCAGCCTTCAATCCGTTCTCGCATACGTGGACGAATATCGAAGTTGGGGCGAGAAGCGCCTCGCGTTAAGACGGGAGCTGTTTTCACTTCAAGACGAAGAGGCTGCGCTTGTGGCCAACGATCTGCATACTTCATTTTCTAGCCCGCATTCTGATCTCTCGCTGCAGATCGCCTTGCACAGTAGCAGCAGGCCGACGCGACTTGACCTCTCAGGCATCGGCGATCGCGATGGAATGAAGCTTCAACGCACCATTCATGCGGTGCAACTGGAGCAATGGCGAGCGGAACTCGAATTGTTCAACGAACGCCTTGATCAACTCTCGGAGGTTTCAACAGCACAAATCTCTCGATCGGCCTCGCCCATGTCGAAATTGACAGACGTCGCCTCTGGACCTTGGCGGTTCGAGCGGTGCGTCGATGGAGACACAATCGAAATTTCTATCGGCTTTGGCGGTTCCAAGGAAATGGTCCGCCTGCTGAACATCAACACACCCGAGGCGGGGCAGACGGGATACGACGAAGCCACATCAGCACTCAAGCAACTGTTGGAGTATCGATCCATCGAGCTAGAGTTTGAGGAGCCAGGACAACCAACCCGCGATCGATACGGGCGGATCTTGGCGTTCGTGTTCGTCGGTGGCAAACTCGCGAACTATGAGATGGTAAAGCAGGGGTGGACATACTTCTACACGGACTATGGCCGTGGCCGATACGCCGTCCCCATCGAGTTTGCCGAGGCAGATGCCAAGGCCCATCGCCGCGGACTTCATCGCTAGTGCGATGCCGGCGGATGTCACCGCCTCGCCAAAGAACTGCCCTCGCATCCATACCACGCGGCGGGTGGAACTACTTCAACAGCCGACAGCCCTCACACTCGTGCCACGGGCTTCCGGCTCTGCGGATGCCCGTGTGCCTTCGCGCCCCACCAGTCCGCACACCTGATCCACCCCACCCGGCCTCGAATCCGCGCAACCCCACACAACCACGTTTGTGCGCGCGCCTCAGCAGAAATCGAAACCCTGCGGCCAGAAATTCCAACTTTTTCTTCTCCCTTCCCTCCAACCACTTGCGCCCCAAAACCCCGGATTTTCAGCAGACTTGTGCGCGCGCACCATGCCACACGGGGGTGTATACGGAGGGCCACACAAATGCGACTGACCGATTACGACCGCGATCTCATCAAACTCATCCAAGCCGCCAAGGGCGACATGCAAGTCGTGTCGTACAACCGCGACTTGCGCTACTACCAGGTCCTCTGGTGGTCGCGCCAACCGCACATCGCAGAAGCTCTGGCCAAAGCACTCGCCAGCCCCCCAGAGCAACCTGCGCCGCAACCCGCCCCGGCACCCAAGTCGCAGGAAGTCCCGGTTGCAGCCAGCAATACGCAGGATGCTCCCGCAGCTATCGCAACCGCGTCTGCAACCATCCCGTACAATCCCGGTACAACTGATTGTGCTGAAACTGCGTCCCCCCCATCCCCGCCGTGCGTTCACGCTCATCGAGCTGCTGGTTGTGATCGGCATCATCGCACTGCTGATGTCGATCCTGCTCCCCACGCTGGCCGGCGCACGCCGCACGGCCCGCGCAGCGGTGGGCGTGGCGAACATGCGTTCGCTCTCGCAGGTGATGTTCATCTACACCAACAACTACCGCGACTCCTTCCTCATGCCCTTCCGCTCCGACTGGAGCCGCGTCTCTTCCGACAACTGGGACTGGGCCGACGTCGTGGCTCCGGCCAACGACCCCAACCAGACAGTGGCGTGGGACTTCAGCAACATCGACCAGCAGTTCGAAACCGAGAGTTTCGCCTACTACTGGTACAGCTACATGATGAAGATCGACACGGGCCGCACGCTCAATGTCGAGCAGTTTTCCCCAGCCGACGCTCCGCTCGCCGCGATGCGCAACACGCTGGGCGACCGCCAGGAAACCCGCGAGGGCCACATGCTCTGGCCCAGCAGTTTCCTGCTTTCACCCACCTTCTGGTGCAGCCCCGCGCGCTACACCGGCAACACCCGCGCCCCCATGACGCCCGACCTGCTCAGCGGCGCGAGCACTGCCTCCATGACCCTGCCCGACCGCAAAGTCATGCTCTGGGAACGCATGGACTTCCGCCAGACCCGCCGCGGCGTGATCGACACCAATCTCAGCACCGAAACCCTGCCCCCCGCGTGGAACAGCCCGCGAGCCAACATCAACGTCGCCACCGGCGACGGCAGCGTGACCGATGTGAACATGCAGGACCTGCTTATCCGCGCCGCGGCCGATGACGGCATGGTCCTGGAGCCCCTCGGCACCCTGCGCGCGCCCGACGGCCCGCCGCTCAAAGCCCCGCGAGATCCCCAGCCTGCCGGCGCAGCGGTCAATCCCGCCGTCGGCGGCGAACAAACGCTCGACAGCGAGTACCCGCTGTGGTTCTTCGCCACGCGCGACGGCATTCGCGGAAGGGATTTGCCGTAACCATGTCGTTCGAGGAGCGTTTCGCCAACTTCGGCCGCCGGCTTGACGACCTGGTCTGGTCGTTCAAGATGCGCTCCGGCAGCGGCGATCGCATGCGCGACGTGCGCGACGCCGTCGCCGAACGCGTGCGCACCGCCAAAGAAGGCGCAGGCGAACAGATCGATCGGGTGAAGTACATGCACCTGCCCGACACCACCAGCGAAACCGGCAAAGGCTGGCGCATCGCCGGCATCGTCGTCGCCTGCGTGCTCTGCACCAGCCTGGGCATCTTCGTCGGTCCCCGTCTGTTCGGCACAACCCAGCATCGCCTGTCCGAGGAAGAACTCGCAGCGATGGAAAAGCTCCGCCAAGGCGCGAGCCGCACCACACTTTTCACGCCCGCGCCGGAGACGCCCGCCGAAGGTGCACCCGCGCGGCGCGAACGCCAGCCGACCAGCAACCCGCTCTTTGGTCCCGGCGCGAGTGGCAAATAACAACGCAGAAAGAGCACTCGCGATTGTGCGATTGCGAACGGAAAAACCGATACACTGCATCGGTCGCGGGTGTCGCTCGCGCCCTTCCCAACGCATCGCCCACACACTGCTGCAAGGACGCACTGTGACCGCCATTCCACACTCGCCCACCGATGCTTCCGCCGCGCACCTGCGGCTTGTCGCCACTTCCGCTGCGGATGACTTTGACGTGCTGATGAAGCATGTCTATCTCATCGGTATCGGCGGCTCGGGCATGTCGGGCCTGGCCCGCATGCTGAAGAGTCGCGGCGCGATCGTGAGCGGCAGCGACAACTCGCCCAGCGAAGCGACTGATGCGCTCGCAAGCGAGAACATCGCCATCACGTTTGACCAAAGCAAGTCATGGCTGCCGGACGCATGCGATCTTGTCATCGCCAGCGCGGCGGTGCGGCCTGACCATCCGCAGATGCTCGAGGCCGAACGCCGCGGCGTGCCGGCCATGCTGTATGCCGAAGCGCTGGGCAAGTGCATGCAGGGTCGCACCAGCATCTGCATCGCGGGCACGCACGGCAAGAGCACCACGACGGCGATGACCGGCTGCGCGCTGACGGATGCCGGGCTTGAGCCGACGGTGATCGTCGGCGCGACATCGCCGCAGCTTGTGAAGGGGACGCTGCACAGCGGCAATGAGCAGACCGTGGGCTTCCGGCTAGGGCATGCGAAGATTCCGACGGGCGGCATGGAGGGCAAGCCGGGCTTGCTCGTCGCGGAGGCGTGCGAATACAACCGCAGCTTCCACAACTACCGCCCCACCATCGGGTACATCAGCAGCATCGAGGCTGATCACCTTGATTGCTACGGCACGCTGGAAGCCGTCATCGAGAGCTTTCACGAGTTTGCCAAGTTGCTGCCGGATGCAAGCAACGGCGGCAAGCTGCTGATTGCACACGATGGCGCGCACCGGCGCGAGGTGACGCGCGGACTTGACTGCGAAGTGCACACGATCGGCTTCACGCCTGAGGCGGATTACGTGGTGCAGTTTGACCCGGCGACGCGGGCAGTCGCGCTGCTGCATGGTCGCGAGACCATCGCACGCTGGACGAACAAGATTCCCGGCAGCCACATGGCATTCAACGCGTGTGCGGCGCTGGTGCTGGCGACGTTTGCGGGCGCGGATCCGGTGATGGCGGCGAAGAGTCTGGCTCACTTCCGCGGGGTTGATCGTCGCATGCAATTGCTGGGCGAGAAGCCTGTTGGCAACGGTCTTGTGCGGGTGTTTGATGATTACGGCCACCACCCCACTGAAGTTGACTGCACGCTGCGTGCGCTGCGCGAGAGTGAACGCCCTGAGGATCGCGGCGGCCGGCTGATCTGTGTTTTTCAGCCCCACCAGCACAGCCGCACGCGGCACTTGCTGGAAGAGTTCGCGAATAGCTTCGGCCACGCGGACATCGTGCTTGTGCCGCATATCTACTTTGTGCGCGACAGCCAGGAAGAGAAGCAGAAGGTGACGGCGAACGACCTGGTGGACCGGCTGCGCGAGAAGGGTGTGAAGGCGATGCACCTGTATCCGTTTGAAGCGATTGTCGATCACCTGGAGCACAAGGCTCGTGCGGGCGATGTGATCGTCGCGATGGGCGCGGGTCCGGTGTGGCAAGTTGCCAAGGGCTATCTCGAAGCGTGAACGGAGACGACTGTGGCAACCGCAACGCTGCCTGATTTTGTAACGCACGCCGCGCCGATCAAGACGTGGTTTGGGATCGGCGGGGCTGCCGCGCGATTTGCGAAGCCTCGCACGACTGAGGAACTTCGCACGTGTCTGGCGATTGATCCGGGCATGCGTGTGCTGGGTGACGGGGCGAACCTGCTGGTAGATGATGACGGCGTGGACGAGCTGGTCGTGTCGCTGGATGCGCCGGGGCTTGCGAAGATTGATGTGATGGACGCGGCGAGCGGACTGGTGCGGGCGGGTGCGGGGATTCACATCTTCAAGCTGATGAACACGACGATTCGCGCGGGATTGGGCGGGCTTGAAGTGCTGGCGGGCGTGCCGGCCACGCTGGGCGGCGCGATTGTGATGAACGCGGGCGGGACGTTTGGACAGATGGGCGATGTTGTGGAGCGGGTCTACGCGATAGATCGCGCCGGGCGAGATGTGACACTGGATCGGCGTGACATCGCGTTTTCATATCGCCACAGCGGGCTCAACCACCTGATCATCACGGGGGCGGAGCTGCGACTGACGCGAGGCGACGTTGCAGCGCTCGAAGCTCGCAAGAAAGAGATCAACGATTACAAGGTGCGCGTGCAGCCCATGAGCGCGAACAGCGCGGGGTGCTGCTTCAAAAATCCCACGCTTGCGCATGCAATTGAAGGTGTTGGCGAAGCAGGCAAACGCGTGAGCGCTGGACTGCTGATTGATCGCGCGGGGCTGAAGGGACTGCGCCACGGCACCGCCCGCGTGAGCGATGTGCATGGCAACTTCCTTGTGGTTGATGACAAGACGACGGGCAAAGCCCGCGATGTGATTGAACTCATGAACCTTGTCACCGCGCGCGTGCATGAGCGTTTCGGCGTCACGCTGGAACGTGAAGTCGTCGTGTGGTCGCGCAACGCGTAACGCAGTCTTCGGAGTCTTTATGTCTCTTCCCAAAGTGCTGGTGCTTGGCGGCGGTCCTGACAGTGAACGCGATGTGTCGCTGCAAAGCTCGCAAGGCGTGGCTGACTCGCTCATCAAGGCCGGACATCAGGTGCGCCGCGAAGTCATTGATCGCATCGGCGTGGAAGAGCTTCGAGCATTGGGCGGCGATGTGATCTTCCCGGTGCTGCACGGTCCCTGGGGTGAGGGCGGACCGATGCAGGATGTTCTCGCGCGGGTAGGCAAGCCGTATGTGGGCTGCGCATCGGGCGCGGCGCGGTTGGCGATGGACAAGATGGGCAGCAAGCAAGCGGCGGCGCGTGCGGGTGTACCCACGTTGCCTGCGGTGGTGCTGAATGCGAAGGATGATGAGCCGCCGCTTGGTATTCCGTGCGTTGTGAAGCCGATTCACGAGGGCAGCAGTGTGGGCGTGCATATCTGCACGACACGTGAGCGATGGGACAAGGCGATGATCGCTGTCGCGGCGGCGCGCGGGCAGCATCCGCTGCGTGTGAACATGGTGGAGCAGGCGGTTGTTTCGCCTCGTGAAGTGACGGTGGGTGTGCTGGATGGGCAGGCGCTGCCTGTGATTGAGATTCGCAGCGCGGTGGAGTTTTACGACTACGAAGCGAAGTACAACCGCGATGACACGAAGTATGTGGTGAGTCCGGAACTGCCTGCCGGTTTGACGCAGACGCTGCAACAGCGTGCGCTGGCTGTCGCGAAGGCGATTGGCGTGCGACACTTGTGCCGGGTTGATTTCCTGCTCGACAAGGCGGGTGATGCGTGGTTCCTGGAGATCAACACGATGCCGGGATTCACGAGCCATAGTCTGCTGCCCATGGCGGCGAGCGCGGTGGGACTGGACTTTGCGGCGCTAACGAGCAAGCTGGTGCAGATGGCGATTCGCGACCATCGGTAAGCGACTGACGGCGATGGAACGCGCGTTGGAGTTTCGATCACCGCAGAGGCACAGAGGCGCATAGAACGTGCGTGGCGAGTGCGTCAGGAGTCTTTCGGATTCATGGCACGCCGGAGTAACTCTTCGTGGGGCGCGAGCGAGAACTCGCTGTGCACAGCGTCGCGAATTTCGCCGGTTGCATCGATGAGATAGGTGATGCGCAGTGTGCCGAAGGGCAGGGGCAGGCCGAAGATGCCGCTGGCTTTGTAGAGCTTGGCGACTTCGCCTTTCTCGTCTGCCAGCATCACGTGCTTGAGACTGTGGTCGCCGCGAAACTTGGCCTTGCTGGCGGTACCTTGGCGGCTGATGCCCACCACGGTCACGCCCGCAGCTTGCAGGTTTGTGAACGAGTCGCGCACCATGCATGCTTCTTTGGTGCAGAGGGGCGTGTTGTCGCCTGGATAGAACATGAGCACGACGGGGCCACGTGCGAGCAGTGTTCGCAGAGCGATGGGCGCGTTGGCATGATCAGGCAGCGTGAAGTCGGGCGCTTTGGAGCCGATGGCGAGCATGCGAGATCATTGGCACATCTGGGGGACGATGGATGTGTCGCTGGCGAGCATTCGCTCGCAGACCTCGTCGATGTCGGACTCGGAGATGTCCGTTGTGGGGCGTGCGGCGGCGTCAACCGGCTCACCGAAACTGCGAATGGTGTGATCGAAGCCGCCGGGGGCAGTCAGCACGAGTGTTCGGGACTCGCCGGGCTGCGCGGTCCACGTGCGGTGTGCCACGCCGGCGGGCATGACGATGATGTCGCCAGGCTGGGCTATGCCGCTGTAGTCACCTATGTGATAGCCAATGACGCCTTCGAGCACGCGGACATATTGGGTCTGCTCTGGATGGATGTGGGTGCGCATCGCGACACCTTCGCGGTAAACCGAAACAGCTTCGTGCAGCGTCAACTCGCCGTTGGCATCGTCGCTGCTGATGAGCAGCGTGACAACATCGCCCACGATGCGGTAGCGCTCGAGGCCGAGCACATCACGCAGGGAGCGCGTGACGAATGATGATTGAAGTTGTGACTGCATTTCGCTCTTTCACCGGCGAGAAAGAGTCTCGCGAAGACAAAGCAACGCCCCATGAGAGACCTTATCGACGCTCGAACGAACACACTACCACAAGTTCACGCGAATTTCGTATGAATCTCGGCCAAAAACTCTAAAAACTTTGAGAGCCAGCATCTCCAGAGAAGCCCGGGTATCCCCGAGTCAAAGCTGGAAGATGTTTGCGTACCATTCAGCGAAGGACTTTGCAAGGAGCACCGCCATGCCGTTCTACACCAAGCTCGGTCTCATGCCCGCCAAGCGCCACGTGCAGTTCCGTCGTCCTGACGGCTGCCTTTACAGCGAAGAAGTTTTCGGCACGGAAGGTTTCTCCGGGCCGACCACCACTATGTACCACATCCATCCGCCGACGCAGGTGTATGGATGGAAGCCGCTGTATAGCACGAAGGTGGAGTACGTCGAGCAGGACATCATGCGGATGCGCCACGTGAAGAGCGCACCGATGGCGCCCAAGGGCGACTTTGTGACGGGGCGCGTGGTGCTGTTTGGCAACAGCGACTGCGAGATGGCTGTGTGCAATCCTGCGGAGCAGATGGCGTATCACTACAAGAACGGGCAGGGCGATGAGTGCCTGTTCATTCACTTTGGCAGCGGCGTGTGCCACACGATGCTGGGCACGCTGCGATTCGGGCCGCGTGATTATCTGGTGATTCCGAAGGGTGTGATCTACACGATCGTTTGGGACAAGCGCGCGGACAAGGTGACGTTTGATGCGAGCGGCAAGGCGAGTGACGGCGGACCTTCGGTTGAAGCGATGCCGTTTGGCAAGGTGCTGCTGATTGAAACGACCAACGGCAGCCACATCGGCCCGCCGCCGCGGTATGTGAGCAAGGCGAACGGGCAGTTCCTTGAACATGCGCCGTACTGCGAGCGCGACATCAAGCTGCCTGAGTTTCCGATGACGTGGGACGTGAAGGGTGATTTCCCGGTGCGCATCAAGGCGCGCGATCTGATTCACGAGTACGTGTATCACTACCACCCGCTGGACATTGTGGGCTGGGACGGCTGCTACTACCCGTTCATCTTCAACGCGGATGATTTCAGCCCCATCACCGGCAAGCTGCACATGCCGCCGCCGATTCACCAGACGTTTGAAGCGCACAACTTTGTGATCTGCACGTTTGCGCCGCGCATGCTCGATTACCACCCGCAATCGATCAAGGTGCCTTACAACCACAGCAACCTTGATAGCGATGAAGTGCTGTACTACGTGGATGGCAACTTCGGCAGCCGCAAAGGCATTGAGATCGGTTCGCTGACTGCGCACCCGCAGGGCATTCCGCACGGGCCGCACCCGGGGACGATTGAAGCGAGCCTGACGGCGACGCACACGCAGGAACTTGCGGTGATGTGCGACACGTTCAAGCCGCTGTTCCCGACGAAGGCTGCGCTGGAGATGGATGACCCGAAGTATCCGGCGAGCTGGCAGGGCGAGCACTTCCCTGGATTGACAAGCGGGAAGATGCACCTCAACGGCGTAACCGTCCCACCCGCAAGCGCGGCGGCATTCCCGAAGGAAGTGCATCCGGTGTCTGTCATCAAGGCGGATGCGGCGGATACGCGGTTGCCGGCGCCGGGGACGGTGGTTGGTGGGAACGGCGGCGGCGGTGCTGCGCCGATGAAGACGGTGACGGCGAATGTGTGGGGGCCGTAACTCCACCAGGCACCGCTCAACCAACGAGGTCTATTCACAACATAACCGGCGCACCGTCGCGCCGGTTTTTCTTTCACACGATGCATAGGGGACACGTTCATGTTCCGCAAACTGTTCGGCCTTGCCGAGAAGCGACAGCCCAAGCCCAACCACATTCTTTCGATGCCGCTGCTGCGGTCGCACATGGATTTTGTCGCGAGCGATGTTGTGAAGAAGGCGAAGGAACTGTTTCCGATGTGGCCGGTTGAGTTGGGTGAGGGCAGCGACAAGGGCGCTGCGATGTTCGGCGTGCCTTCCCTGAGTGCGGGCGTGATGGTGATGCCGATGCCGACGAGCCTGCCGCCCGGGGAGCTTGATCACTCGCTGCCCATGTCGCCCTTTTGGGTTGACGCGAAAGACAAACCAGCACATGGCTCGCATGTGGTGATGGTGGGTCAGGGCGAATCTCTTTCGGCTGCTGCGCAGGCGGCGACGGTTGTGGGCATCTCAATGCTCAACCTGCCGGGCGGTGTCGCTTGGTATGTGGGCGGCGGATGCATGGTGCATGACATCGAAGTCGTTACGGACCTGGCGACGGAGTCGGCGCGAGATGGCGATTTCCCTGTGCCGATCTGGGTGAATGTGATTGTTTCGAAGAATCCGGCGGGCGGGATTGATGCGAGCACTGTGGGCATGGATTCGTTTGGCCACATGGAGATGGAAGCGATTGGCTCTCGCGAAGAGCTGGCAGATGTACGGTCGCGGCTGTTTGGCGCTGCGATGTATGTCATTCTGAATGACGTGGTCTTCAAGCATGGCGAGACCATGGGCGAGTCGGCGACGGAGCGCATTCGCATTGAAGTGGGCAAGAGCAAGCTTGGCAAGGACGGGAAAGTCGTGCGATTTGTGATGCCTTGAAGGCCTCCGAAGACAGGGAGTGCCTCCGTGTGTGATGGAGCGCATCGAGCCACTACACTGGGGCACCATGTCAATCTGCCCGTGTCCTCTCTGCAGCTCCGACGCAGCTCGCCTGTGGCTGCATGTTCCCATCGACTGGCGCAAGCCTGCTGACGCAACTACGTATGAACTTGCGTGGTGTGATAGCTGTGCGTTTGGTTTTCTGACGCCGCGGCCGACGCCGGCGCAGGTTGCGTCGTTCTATGACACGCCGGACTACTACACGCATGGGACGCAGGCCGCGAAACGGCCTATTTCGCCCTGGCACGAGAAGCTGCGTGTGGCAATTGCATGGCGGCTGGACAAGGGACGCGAGTTGCACCACACGCCCGAGGTCGTGAAACAAGCGTGGAAGCGCACGGAGCTAAGCGGGGCGCGCGTGCTTGATCTGGGCTGCGGCAGCGGCGGATTTCTCGCAGCGATGAAGGATCAGGGCGCGACGGTGACGGGCGTGGAGCCTGATGACAAAGCCCGCGATGCGGTGCGCTCGCGCGGGATTGCCGTGCATGCCGGGACCGCGGAGGACATTCCAGACGAAGTGCTCTCGCAGCAGTTTGACATCATCACGACTCGGCATGTGCTGGAGCACTGCATCGATCCGCTCAAGGTGCTTCGCAACGTGAAGCGAATGCTCGCACCGGGCGGCGTGTATCTGTGTGATGTGCCTAACAACAACGCTCTTGGGTTGCAGCGGGCGGGCGGGGCGTGGCACTGGCTTGATGTGCCGCGACACATCAACTTCTTTACGCGGAAGAGTCTCGCTGATGCGGCGCGACAGGCGGGCTTGCAGGTTGCAAGCGAGTCGTACTGCGGCTTGACGCAGCAGGTCGCGCCGATTTGGATTGACTTTGAGAAGACGTCAACGCAGCGGATCAACGCGGCGGCGGGCAGGAACACGCGGCCCGATGGGTTGACGCCTGGTCACACGCAGGCGTGGAAGCTGCTGATGGCGCTCGCGGGAGCGTCTGATGACCAGCGGTATGACACGCTGCGGCTGATCGCGAGGTAGTGCGAGCGCTGGACGAGTTGTGAAGCGGCCGCGGCTGCTCCACGTATCATGCGTCATGCCCCAGACTGTGCATCGACCGATTGATCTTCGCAGCGACACTGTGACTAAGCCGACTACCGGCATGCGTGAGGCGATGGCTCGCGCGGAGGTGGGCGATGATGTGCTGGGAGATGACCCGACGGTGATTGCGCTGGAGCGGCGGTTCGCCGAGATGCTGGACAAAGAGGCGGCGGTGTTTGTGCCCAGCGGCACGATGGCGAATCAGATCGCGATCAAGGTGCACACACAGCCGGGCGATGAGATCATCTGCCATGAAGGCTCGCACATCATTCATTATGAAGGTGGCGGGCCAGCGGCATTGGCGGGATGCATGATCAAGTCGCTGCCTGGGCTGCGCGGGCAGATCAGTGCGAGCGATGTAATTGCGAGCGTGCGGGCGGACAATGTGCACTATCCGCGCACGCGGATGCTGAGTTTGGAGAACACGCATAACCGCGGCGGCGGGGCGGTGTGGAAGTTGGCTGATGTCGCTGCTGTGACGGCGGCGGCGAAGGGCGTGGGGTTGATGACGCACCTTGACGGGGCGCGCGCGTGGAATGCGTGCGCTGCGGGCGGATACAACGCTCGTCAGCTTGCGGAGCACTTTGATTCGGTGTCGATGTGCTTCTCGAAAGGCTTGGGAGCGCCGGTAGGCTCTGCACTTGCGGGATCACATGTGTTCATCAAGCAGGCACGTCGCGTGCGCAAGCTGTTTGGCGGGGGCATGCGACAGGCGGGCATTCTGGCGGCTGCGTGCATGTACGCGCTTGATCATCATGTGGCGCGGCTGGCGGAAGATCATGCACATGCGCGGGCGTTTGCGGAGATCATCATGCAGTCGCCGCGGGTGCGGCTTTCGGCGCAGCATGCTCAGCGCATCGAGACGAACATCGTGCTGTTTGAGTTGGCTGATGATGTGCGCATGAATGCGGCGACGCTTGCTGAGCGACTGGCTGCTCGAAACGTGCTGTTGCTGCCCACGGGGGAGCGCTCTTTGCGAGCTGTCGCGAATCTGGAAGTGACCGCCGAAGCAATCAAGCAAGCGGCGGCCGAGGTCGTTGCGTGTGTCAGCGTTTGAGACACACGTCAGTTGCAATCAGAAGCTCATGCTCATGCCGCAGCTCAGGATGCCGACGGTGTCTTCGTCGTCATTGAAGTCCTGCGTGGAGTCGCCCAGCAGCACGCCGGTCGCGCTGCCGTAGACGGTCCAACTGCCCCACTTGTCGTCGATGGGCAGCGCGTAGCTGACCTTGACGCCGATGGAGGCGTAGCCGAAGGTTTCATCTTCGCCATCGGCACCTTCGTAGTAATCGCTCAGCGAGAGGCCGACCATCACGGGCACATCGATGCGGAGGAGCGGATCGCCGCCTTCGCGCGTGCCGACGTCGCAGCCGGGCGTGATGCCAAGTTGCAGGTACGTCCCGCGTTCCTGGCCATCGGCCTTGCCTTCGCCGGTTTCAAAGACGAGCGCGACGGCGGGCTTGAGGGCCCACTTGCCGAGGTACTCGCTGTCGTCGAATGCGGCGGAGAACTGGAGTTCCTGGATCGTGGTCCAGGAATCGTTGGGAGCCATGAACCAGCCGTACTGAGCGCCGACGGTCCACTTGCCGGCGACGACGGTCGCGCCGAAGTAGATGTCAGACTCGTACCACTTGTCGTCGAGCTGATCGTTCTGGGCGGCACCGGTGGCGCGGTCGTGGAAGCTGTTCCACGTGCCGACGTAGGGTGTCACGGTGAAGGCATCGGTCTTGTAGATGTCGATGCCCAGCGTGGCCCAGGGCTGGACCATCACGCCGCGGTCTTCCTGACGGATGCCGCGGTAGTAGTAGGCGTTGGCGAAGTCGACGCCGGCACTGAAGTGCAGACGGCTTTCTTCGTCAGCTTCCGGGGCCGCGGCATCGGCAGGCTTGTCATCTGACTTGTCGTCGGCGCGTTTGACGGGCGTGGGCAGCAAGTCGCGGTCCATGTTCTGGCCGCTTGCGAACTCATCCTGAGCGCTGATGTCCGAGACCGCGTCTTGGGCGCGGGCCGTGGTTGCACCAGCGAGCATGACCAACAGAGAGATAGTCTTCAGCATTGTCATGTACATTCTCCACATGCCACCCCGATGAGTGGCGTGAGGTGTCCATCGTCGAACCCGCGCTCGTGGTCAAACGGAAACGAAAAACCGCTGGAAATCCAGCGGTCTTTTGAGGTCCCAATCGTGTTATCGCGCAACCTTCGCGCTCGTGCAAAGTTACTTGAGTTTGAAGGAACGCACCGCCGTCGCGAGACGTTCGTACTCACGCGACATCCGCACCGACGCTTCGGACAAACTGCCTGCGCTCTGCTTGGCAGTTTCGGTGACTTCCGCGATCTCCGTGACCGAGCGAGTCAACTGCTCACTTGCGGCTGACTGCTGCTCGGTTGACGCGGCAATTGCGCGCACCATGCCTGAAAGGGCGTCGGTGTTCTGCGTGATACGCGAGAGAGCGAGCCCCGCTTTGTTGGCGGAATCCACGCCCACGGTCACGCGTGCTGAGCCTTGCTCGATGGTCTGCACGGTCTCCTGACTTGCGCTTTGCACTTCGCGCACCGTGCGTGTCACTTCTTCGGTCGCGCGCTGGGTGCGTTCGGCGAGCTTGCGCACTTCGTCGGCGACGACGGCAAATCCACGGCCATGCTCACCCGCACGGGCCGCCTCGATCGCGGCGTTGAGGGCGAGCAAGTTGGTCTGTTCCGCGATCTCGTCGATCGTTTCGACCAGCTTGCCGATCTCGGCGCTCTTGGCGCCAAGGGCCCGCACGCTCTGCACGGCATCTACCACGTTACTGGCGATGCCCTTGATTTCCGTGACGGTGTGATCGACCACTTCCGCGCCGCCGCGAGATTCCTTCTGACTTTCGTCGCTGCAGCGTGCAGCGTCGGTGCTCTTGGTGGCGATTTCACGAATGCTCGCAGCAAGCTCTTCGATGGCGGCTGACACCTGCGCCGTTGTCTGGGCCTGGCGATCCATGCCGGTCACGACGCCGCTGGCATTGTCGCGCACGTGTGTCGTCACATCGCCCAGCGCTTCGGCAGCTTCGAGCATGGACTGCACGGTGACGGCGAGCTTGTTGCGTGTGACGTTCAGATCTCGCACGATCGCGCCGATTTCATCGTCGACGGTGTCACTGCATGACTTGGTCAAGTCGCCGGCGGCGAGGGCTGCCAAACCTTCTCGTGCGACGGTGGTGCGCTGCAGAATGCCACGGCGGATGAACCAGCACGCCGCAACGAGCGTGCCGCCTCCCAAGGCCAGCGCAGCGAGAGTGCGCATCATGACGATAAACGGCATGTTCGCGGCGGCGGTGTTTGCGGCCTGCACACCTTCTTCAAGCAACGCCGAGAGAGCCTCAAGTTGCTCCTCAAGCGCGTCAAAGCGGCCGTTGAACTCGGTCTGCGCCACCTTGACGGCATCGACATCTTCAGGATTGCTGCGCATGAGCGCCTGAGCCGAGGCGATGTACGCGTTGACTTCCTCCGTCGCTTTCGCCACGGCGTTCTTCTCCGCGCTTGTCAGTTCCGCTTCACCGGTTTCCTTCAGCAGCCGTTCGAAGTTCTCTGCATGCTCTTTGAGGGCGGCAACAGCCTCGTCCCGCTCCGTGTCGGTCTCGGCCAGGCGCCACGCAAGTACATCACCGCGAATGGCATCGTGCATCATGTCACCTTCGCAACTGCTGCGAATGGTGCTGGCACGCTCCGCCATCGACGCGGTGGTCCGCGTGACGGCATTCATGCCCAGGAACGTGCTGCCGGCGACGACGCAACCCAGCGATACGCCAAGCCCGCCCAGCAGCCACAATTGTTTCGAAAGCGTCAAACGCATATTGCGTCTCCTCTGTTAGTCTCGCTGATCGAGCTTTCTCAAGCAAGATCAGAACTCGACGCCAACACCGGCGCTGAGAATCCCCACTGTGTCTTCGCCGTCGTTCACATCCGCTGCCATATCACCCAGCAGGGCGCCGGTCGCGGAGGCGTACACGCTCCACGATCCGAACTTGTCATCAACAGGCAGTTCGTACGTGAACTTGACACCCACTGACGCAAAGCCGAAGAGTTCGTCTTCATCATCCGCCGTCTGGTAGTAATCCCACGCGGACAGGCCCACGGTCACGGGCACGTCCACACGCACCAGCGCGTCGCCACCTTCACGCGTGCCGAGGTCGAAGCCGGGCGTGACGCCAAGCTGCAGATAACCACCCTTCTCAAAGCCATCGCTGGTGCCATCGCCAGTTTCGATGATGAGCGTGATGTTGGGCTGCATGGACCATGCGCCCAGGTGCTCGCTGTCATCAAAGCTGACGCTCAGTTGCAGTTCTTCCACCGTGGTGAACGCGTCGTTGGGGCTGGCGAACCATCCGTACTGGGCGCCGAAGGTCCAAGCGCCCCTTACCGCGTTGATGCCGAAGTAGAAGTCTGCTTCGTACCACTTGTCGAGTGTGCCGTCGGTGGTGCCGCTGCCGGTGGCGCGGTCGTGAAAGCTGTTCCACGTGCCCACATACGGCGTCAGGGTGTAGTCATCAGTGCGGATGACGTCGATGCCGACCGTGGCGAAGGGCTGCCACAGAACACCGCGATCTTCCTGACGCAGACCACGCGAGTAGTATGCGTTGGTGAAGTCGATCCCGGCGACGAGGCGCACGCGCCGATCGTCGGCGGCTGCAGCGTCGTCGGCAGCGGGCGACGATGGCTGGTCGGCCTTGGGCTCACGCACAGGCGTGGGCAGCAGGTCACGATCCATGTTCGGTCCCGAGGCGTACGAGCCTTCGGGGTCGATGCCGACTTGGCCCAACGCAGCTGCGTTCAAACCAGCAGCGCACAGAGCGAATGCGATAACACTGCGACCCTTCACGTTCTTGATGCTCATTTCCCCGTTCTCCCTCGCCCCGGCATGGGGTCTTACGGGCGAAGATCGGGTGAGCCGGGGATGGGGTTGATCGAGCGAGGGAATTCGCCGGCATTCGCGGTGAATTCCAACCGGATTGTCCGGTCAGGGCAATTGTCACAGAGAACCCCCTGTTTCAACATCACTGAGGTCAGGATGCCGGAGGCGGGGAGTTATTGAGTGCATTCCACATGCCGAGTCCCACGCCGAGTTCGCGGGCACGCTCGGGTGTCTGCTGGTCAGGCGGCAAGGCGTTATACGCCGCGACGGCGGCTGTCATGGCGGCGGGCGGGACGGCGGATGATCCACTGTTCGCGCCACTTTGCTGTGACTGCGCGATGCCATAGGCGACGGCACCGACCACCTTGGCCTTGTGCACTTCAGCCGATCCTGACGACTGCTGCGAATGTACAGCAGGCTGGGAGCCAGCCGAGCCAAAGAGCATTCTCTTGAGTGCGCACCAAAGCCCCATGCAACACCTCCTGATTCTGATGCAATCCCACCATTCGCTCGCCCATCATCGTCACTTATCGCGACGGTGATTCTTCTTTCGCTGATCGCGACTCTTGCTGCGCTGGCTGCGGGCTTGGTCGCCTGTCTTGCCGCGCCACTTGCCGGTGTCTTTGTCCCAGCCGCCGCCGCCGAAGCCTGCGCCGGCTGCGGGAGCGCCGAGGCCGCCGCCATCGGCACCGAAGCCGCCGAGCAGCTTGCCTTTGCCGTCGACGACGTTCTTGCCTTTGCCTGCTGCGCGCGTCGCGGCGGACGCATCCCCCAGCACGCACTCCATCTGGCGTTTGGCGAGATCAACCTGCACGATCTTGACCATGACACTATCGCCAAAGTTGAAGCTGCGGCCACTGCGAATGTCGACCAGTGCACCGCTGCGCGCGTCGATCTTCCAGAAGGGCGTGACGTTGCCGCGCGTGACATCGCCCGGCAGGTCTTCGCTCTTGATGAAGCCGTCGGCAAGGTACTTGTCGATCTGCACGAAGATGCCGCGATTGGAGATGCCGGTGACGACGCCTTTGAACTCTTCGCCGATGTGGTTCTCAAGCAGTTGCAGCACGAGGAAGCTGCGCAGGCTGCGTTCGGCGCTTTCGGCATTTTTCTCTCGCAGCGTGGCGGCTTTGCCGATTTGCTCGAGTTCGTCTTCGGGCAGCACGCCTTGCATGCGCATGAGATCGGTGCCGAGGCGCTTCCAGTCGCCTTCGCTGCGTGGGCGCTTGCGGCCGTTGTCGGTCATCTTGAGGTACTGCGCGAGGGCGCGGTGGACCGTCAAGTCGGCGTAGCGACGGATGGGACTGGTGAAGTGCGCGTACGCGCTGCTTGCGAGGGCGAAGTGGCCCACGAGGGCGGGGCTGTACTCGGCCTGGCTCATGGTGCGCAGCACGGCAAAGTGCACGGCGCGGGCGGCGGCGGTGCCTGCGGTGGCTTTGAGCAAGCCTTGCAGTTCGTCGCGCGTGGGGCTTTTGGGAATGCGATAGCCGGCGACCATCGCAACCTTGCGCAGCGTGTCACTGTCGCCCGGGACGGGCTCGGGGTGAATGCGGCGCAGCAGCGGCACGCTCATGTTCTCAAAGAGGCGAGCGAGCACTTCGTTGGCTTCGACCATGAACATTTCGATGAGCTTGTGCGTGAAGGCGTCGTCTTCGCGCTCTGCATCCACCACGTGTCCGCGCTCGTCGTAGATGAGCACGCACTCGGGCAGATCGAGCACGATCATGCCTTCGCGGTCGCGGCGGGCCTGAATGGCCTTGGCGCAGGCGTTGAACTCGCGCAGAGTTTCGAGCAGTTGGTCGGTGTACTTGGGCGGGGTCTTGGCGTGGCGGCGAGCTTCGTTGAGATCGCCGTCAATCAGGGCCTGCGCTTCGAGATACGTGAGGCGTTTGCTGCTGCGGATGAGCGTTTGCGCGACACCTTCGGCACGGACCTTGCCGTGGCGGTCGTAGGTCATGAACGCGCTCTTGCAGAAGCGTGGCACAGCTTCCTGCAGCGAGCAGATGCCGTTGCTGAGCACTTCGGGCAGCATCGGAATCACGTGACGCGGCAGGTAGACGCTGTTGGCGCGATTGCGAGCTTCAAGATCGAGCGGAGAGTTGATGGGGATGAAGTGCGCAACGTCAGCGATGTGCACGCCCACTTCCCAGCCGCCGCCGTCGATGCTGTCGGTGCGCTTGATGCTGATGGCATCGTCGTAGTCCTTGGCATCGGGCGGATCGATGGTGATGATGAACTCTTCGGTGAGGTCGAGGCGGCCGTCGCGGAGGACGCTGGAGCCCTTTTCCTTCCACTCGGCGATCTGCGCGTCGAACTCCGCGCTGGCTTCGCGTGCCTGCTGCACGTGACTGCTTTCGAACTCGCCCGGCAGGTCAAACGCGGCGATGACGGCCTGCGTTTCGACGTCGGGCCGACCCGCTTCGCCCAGCACTTTGGTAATGACGCCTTCGCCCAGGTCGTTGCCTTCGGGGTAGACCAGCAACTCCACCACCACCTTGTCGCCTTCGCGAGCCTTTGTGCTTTCAGCGTCGCGAATGACGATGGGGTTGGTGATCTGCTTGCCATCGGGCAGCATGACCCACAGCTGGCCGCGCTTGGTAAGCGTGCCGCTGTAGCTGCTCTTTTTGCGATCGACGACCTCGACGATTTCACCGGCGAAGCCGTGGCTGCCGTCGGGCTTGCGATCGCGGTAGACCTTGGCACGCACGGTGTCGCCTGTCAGGGCGTCGCCCGTGCTGTCGGGGCCGATGAAGATCGAACCTTCACGATACTTCAGATTGGGCTCGACGAAACCGAACCCGCGCGGGTTCTTGCGGAATGTGCCTGTGACGGTCTTCTGCTGACCCTTGGCGGCATCCGCGATCATGGCGAGGCTCGGCAGCGTCACGTGGCCACTCTGGCCCAGCTCCACCAAACCCTGCTCGGCGTAGGAACGAACTGCGGCTGTGAACTCTTCCAGTTGATCAACGGGAATGTTGAGGTCTTTGGCGACGTCACCGATCCGCGCGGGCGTATAGCTCTCGTGGCTCAGGTGGCTCAGCAGACGACTCTTGTACTTTGCGCTCAAACTATCTCTCTTCCTGCTCGCAGCAGCATGCCGCGAGCGAACCAAACTTTATCAACGAGGCCAGTCCTTGATCGGCAGCCTTCTTGGCGCCGATGGCTGACGAACCTCTCACTGTTGCGGGTGGCGTTTGAACTCGTAACCGCCCTTGACCGCGCCCCACACTTGCTTGCCTTCTTTGTCAAACCCCTGGTCCCACGTCAGCAAGCCCGTGGAATCAATGTGGACCTTTGAACTCGCGTAAGACGCGCCTCGCAGGGAGCTTTGGCAGTTGTTGCCCTGTGTGCCGCCCTCGTACACGCCCGGCATGAGGCGCGTCAGCAGCACTTCGCAGCCGTCGCGACGGGTGAGTTGCGCGGGCGTGAGATTGTCGAACGCCTTGGGTGACGCGTAGGCGCCGGCAAAGCCCAGGGGGTTTTCGAACTCATAGACCTCGCTGATGAATGTCGCATGTCCCTGCGGCGTGAGGCCCGCGTCTGTCACGCGGTAGATGCGCTGGCGATACGGCTTGTCGAGCGCGGTGGCCATGGCTTGCTCGACGTAGAGCCACTTGGCGTTGGGCGTGGAGTGCTGGGGCCAGATGGGCGTCATGTGGAGACGAATATCGAAGTACTCGGCGTCGCGCTCGCTCTGGGCCGTGGAGGCGAAGGCGCCTGACATATGGCCGACAAGTTCCGCGAGGTCGCAGCCGACGCAAGGCGACTGACTTTGCATGCCCACGTTTTGCGACGCACCGTCGTGCCCGCCGGCATGCGTGCCGCCCGAGCCATTGCAACCGGCAAGCAACGTGAAAACTGGTACAAAGAGCACTGAGCGTGCGAGATGCTTCATGTTCATAACTGGCGTTCCTGTTGATCTGGGGGCGAAGTGCCAGCGTACTTGTTTATCGTGCTGGTGCGAATGACCACGGTTGGCCCGGTCGGCTTCTTGACCTTCGGCTTGAACTTGCGATCTTCCGCGTCCGCCCACTTGTCCATATCGCGCCACCAGAGCAGCGTGAAAGGCACGCCCAGCACAATGCAAAGGGCGATACAGATCCACATGACGGTTTCAACGATGTGCACGCAGGAGGGTAGGGAAAGCGACATCCCTCGACACAGCAATCGTCAACGTCTCGCAGCACGCCGATTGTGAGGGAACCTGCACGCCGCCGGATGAAAAAGCCCGCGCAACGCTCAAAGCAGGAAAACTGGGGATCAAGGATTTGAACCTTGACTAACTGAGTCAGAGTCAGTCGTGCTACCGTTACACCAATCCCCAAAGAATGGCTGAATGTCAGGCATTATACCTCGGCGAAACGAGCTTGTCGCATGAGGGGGGTCGAGACACGGGCGCAGCCTGGGGCGACTGGCGGCATGTGGAGCCGCATGCGTTGCGCAGATTTGGCGGCTGCCACGAGCGGATTGTTCATGTTTTTGGGAACCAGACCGCACCTAGATGGGTCCGGTTTGGTACTGTCTGCGTGCCGGGCGATTTGCCTGGACTGTCCGCGTTTGCAACTGCTTGAAACCATGGACTTTGGTCGTTTCATTTACGGAGATCGCATGAAGACGCTGCCTTGGGCCTCGGGGGATGTTCAGACTGTTCGCACGCCTGCGGTCATGGTCGCACTTGCTGCTGTGTGTGCCGCCGGCCTGACCGGCTGTGCGAGCAAGCAGGGGGCGACTGCCGACCACACATCTGCGGGAGCCAAGGCTGCTTCACCCATCGCCGCACCTTCCGCACGCAGTCGTGACAACGTGCCTGAGCTGACCAAGAAGGTCGAGTTCGCCCGCGACCGCGTTTTCCCGTCGCTGGTCAACATCACCGTCATCACCGTCAGCTACTGGGGCGGCACCGAAACCAAGGGCGGCTCCACCGGCTCAGGCACCATCATCTCGCCCGACGGTCTGATCGTGACCAATCACCACGTGGTGGAAGATGGCAAGAGCTTCAAGGTCACGCTCGCCGACAAGCGCGAAGCGACCGCGACGCTGGTGGGCGATGACCCGATGACGGACCTCGCGGTGCTGCGCATCAACATGGAAGATCTGGGTGACAACACCACTCTGCCCGTCGCCAGCTTCGGCAATAGCGACGAACTGCAAGTGGGCGACTACGTCATTGCCATGGGCGCGCCGTACGGCCTGTCGCGCAGCGTCACGCTGGGGGTTGTCAGCAACACCGAACGCGTCTTCACCGGTATGTCGGGCGACGATATCGCTGACCAGGAATTCGACTTTGATGTTTCCAGCGACATCTTCACTCGCTGGATTCAGCACGATGCGTTGATCCTCCCCGGCAACTCGGGCGGCCCGCTCGTCAATCTCAAGGGTGAGATCATCGGCGTCAATACGCGTGGCGGCAGCGGCATGGGCTTTGCCAATCCCACCAGCCTCGTCAAGTACGTTGTTGACAATCTCATCGAGCACAAGGAAGTGCCGCGCAGCACCATCGGCGCGAACTTCAAGAGCGTCAAGCGTGCAGGTTTTCAGGAAGGCGTGCTGATCAACAGCGTCAACGAGAACGGCCCGGCCGACAAGGCCGGCCTCAAGGCCGGCGACGTGATGCTCGCCATCAACGACCAAAGCACCAGTGCCCGCTTCCCGGAAGAAATTCCCCTTGTGCTTCGCAAGATCGCCGAGAAGCCTGTCGGTACGACGCTGGAGATCTCCTACAAGCGCGATGGCCAAATCGGCACCGCGCAGGTGACGACGGAAAAGCTGCTCAAGGAACGCGGCGACGAAACGGCGCTGCGCCTCTTTGGCATCTCCGTCAGCGAGATCACCGACAAGATGGCTCGCAATCGCAACTTTGACAGCACCGCAGGCGCGCTGGTGCTGGGCGTGAAGGGTGGCAGCCCCGCTGAAACCGCCGAACCCAGCCTGTCGTGGGGCGATGTGATCAAGAGCATGGATGGTGTCGCCATCAACTCGCTCGAGGACCTTGTCACGCAGTACAAGGCCATGGCCGCGAAGGACCCACTGCCGGAGTTCGTGACGATCGAGTTTGATCGCAACGGCAAGAACCAGCTCACGCTTATCAAGCCTCGCCCCGAGAAGCGCGATGATCCGCCGCGTGAACTGCCCAAGGGCTGGATCGGCATCGCTACCCAGCCGGTGCTCAAGGACCTCGCCAAGCAGATGGGGCTGGGCGATCAAGTCGGCTTCCGCGTCACTCGCATCTATCCCAACACGCTCGCTGCCAACAGCGACCTCAAGGTGGGCGATGTCGTCACCAAGATCAACGGCGAGGCGATGGCTCCCCGCGGCATGCAGGATGCCGGCATGATGCAGCGTCGCGTGCGCCAACTGGGCACGAGCGGCGAAGCGACCATCACCGTGCTTCGCGATAAGCAGCCTGTGGAAGTGAAAGTGCCGCTGGAGCGCACCCGCATTACGGCGGAAGAAGCTCTGCGCGACAGCAACCGCGATTTTGAAATGTCGGTGCGTGAACTCACGTTCTTTGATCGCGACGACAACCGCTGGGACGAAAGCGTCAACGGCGTGATGGTCATCAGCGTCGAACGAGTCGGCTGGGCGGGCCTGGCCGGCATGGTTGAGGGCGACGTGATTCAGCGCATCAACAATGAAGTCGTCACCGACCTGACCAGCTATCGCGAAGCGATGAAGAAGATCAGCAAGGAACAACCGCAGCGCGTCGCCTTCTTCGTTCAACGCGGCAATCGCACGCAGTTCAAGTTCGCCGAGCCGGAGTGGAAGCCCACGACGGATAAGGCGGAGGAGAAGAAGTAAAGCCCAAAAGTTCACCGCAGAGACGCGGAGAACGCGGAGAAAGGCATTGGGCTTGGTTGAAAGCGGTCACAACGTGAAGCTCGAGCTTGAGCCTCTCTCACGTGAGGTCATAGGGGCAGCTATCGCTGTTCACCGCGAACTTGGTCCTGGCCTTCTCGAATCCGCTTACCAGACATGCCTCGCATTTGAGTTGAAGTCGCGCGGCTTGGCATTTGAACGCGAAGTCGCGCTGCCTGTCACCTACCGCGGCGTCCGGCTTGATTGCGGCTATCGCATGGATCTTGTCATTGAGCGTCAGATCATCGTGGAGATCAAGTCGGTTGAGTCTCTTCAACGCATCCACGAAGCTCAGATGCTGACGTATCTTCGACTCGCGAAGTTGCCGGTCGGCCTTCTCATCAACTTTCACGTCCCTGTTCTCAAGGATGGAATCAAGCGCCTCGCTCTCACTCATCACACCAACTAATCTTGTCTCTCTGCGTTCTTCGCGTCTCCGCGGTGAAATCCGCCTCTTCCGCACAGAAAGGATCTCATGACTCGCTTTGCTTCGTTTCTCGCTCTTCCCCTCGTCGCCCTCGCTCTTGTGAGCGGCACCGCCGCCACGTCCGCCTTTGCCGACGAGAAGGCTGATGCCATTCGCAAACTCAGCACGGACAAGTCTCCCGCGCTTGTCACCATCAAGTTCATCCTCAAGGGTGACGAAGGCGACATGATGGGCGGCGGCGATCGCGAAGAGGAAGCCACGGGCGTCATGATTGACGGCAGCGGTCTGATCCTCGTCAGCAGCCTCTCGATGGGCACCAACCCCTTTGCCGCGATGATGGGCATGGGCGCCGGCCCGCAGCCGCAGGAAATCAAGGTCCTCGTCGGCGACGACACTCAGGGCGTCGACGCCAAGATCATCGCCCGCGACAGCGAACTCAATCTCTCATGGGTCCGCGTCGACAACGCGCCCGAGAAGCCCTTTACCGCGATCGATCTCAACACGTATGCCGAAGCCGGCGTGGGTGACGAGATCTTCGTCGTGTCGCGCATGGGCAAGTTCTTTGATCGCGCCGTGAACGTCAACACGCTCCGCATCGCCGGGCAGACGACCAAGCCCCGCAAGGCGCTCCTCGGCGGTGAAAGCCTTTTCAGCTCCATGGGCCTGCCGGTTTATAACGCGGATGGCAAGCTCGTCGGCGTCAGCAGCATCATTCTGCCCAACAAGGACGAAATGGAAGGCATGCAAGGCGGCATGGGCGGCATGCGTGACATGATGGCCGGCGCGATCATCCCCGCGAAGGACATCGCTGAAGCCACGAAGAACGCCCTCGAGAACGCGGCGAAGGCTCCGGCTGAAGAACCCAAGGAAGAACCCGCGGCGGAAGTGAAGCCCGCGGAAGCTCCTGCGAAGCCCGAGTAATCTCGCTCGACATGCATAACAAGAGAAACCGCGAGCACTGCTCGCGGTTTTTCTTTCATGTAAACACTCACCGGACAGATCGCATCGCGATGCCATCACGCATTGGACCAGCTCAACGAGTTCACGTCCCCGCCTTCTCAAAGTGCTCCAACGCCGCTGCCACGACCGGCGTGTAGGTATACACCGGTCCGCCGCCCATCATCACGGCGACGCCAGCTGCCTCCATGATCTCCGCAGGCGTGGCGCCGGCCTTCAGGCACTTCTCCACGTGCGAGTAGATGCACGGTTCGCAGCGTGCGTACACACCCACGCCCAGCGCGATGAGTTCCTTCTGCTTCACGTTGAGGGCACCGTCCTTCATCAGCCCCTGGAAGAAAGGCCCGAAGGCTTTGCCGATCTCCGGCGCGCGGGCTTTCATGCCGTTCATGGTTGCGGGCCAGGTTTCGTAGAACTTCGTTGCGTCTTGCATTGCGTTACTCCCACAGGCACGAGCGTGCGCTCGTGCGACAGTTCATGACCTTTCCACCGTGACCGGAGCACCGTGCCCATCACGTTTTCGCATCGCTCATCTGCGTTCATCAGCAACTGCTCGTCACATGGAGCAACTTCCACCCGAGCGCGACTTGTTCCAAGGCATCTTGCTCATCACCGTCGCGAGTGCACACGTACCCGAAGCTCCGGCAAAGATCAGTCCCGCGCCAAGAAACGCGGGAAGGGCGACGAATGCGGGATGCACGAACCACGCCAACGCGCTGCCCGTGAGCGCGAGCACGCCGATTGTCATTTGCACCTGACGCATCACGCTGATGCCTGTCTTGGTGTCGCTGCGCGTGACCGGCTGTCCATGGCGCTTCCACGCTTCGATGCCGCCTGCCAAGCTGTACAGCCGAATGCCGTGCTGCGTCAGCGGCTGCGCCAGCCGGCACGCATCCGCTGATCGCTTGCCACCCTTGCAGTGCATGACAATCGTCTTGCTCGATGTCGCTGCACGCGCCAGCTCTTCAACCTTCAGGCTCGAAAGCGGCACCAGCTTGGCACCTTCGATGCGTTCTGCCGCGTGTTCATCCGGCTCACGCACGTCAATCAGCACGCACTCACCCGCTTGCAGCATGCGCTGCGCGGTGGGCGCGTCGATCTCCGTCAAGCTCATCTGCTGGCCTTGGGCAGTGTTCATGGTGGCTGTTGTGCTCATGATGGAGATTCCGCTACAGACTCGTTTGTCGCACACCTTTGGTGCGGCCATCTATTGAGAGGCACGCCGTAGGCAGTGCGTTCCCAACGAACCGAAACATCAACACAAATCCGCAAAGGGCGTTATAATGGACCACCAGAGGCGTTATCGTCGCGGCCTCGCGTTTCATGGCCCACACGCTCACTAGACAAAGGGACCGTCATGGCTGTCAACTACCCCAAGCTCAACCTGGCCAAGTGGATTCGCGAAAACCAGCCGAAGATGGTGCCGCCGGTCAGCAACCGGCAGTTGATGAACGAAGCGAAAGACGTGATCGTCTTCGTCTCCGCGGGCCCCAACACCCGCAACGACTACCACGTGAACCCCACGGAAGAACTGTTCTATCAGCTCAAGGGCGATGTCGCGGTCCGGGTGCGTCCGCTGGATGGCAGCAAGCCGTATGACGTTGTGATCAAGGAAGGCGAGCTCTTTCTGCTGCCGCGCTGGGTGCCCCACCGCCCGCAGCGTCCCAAGGGCACGCTGGGGCTCATCATGGAGTTTCCGCGCGGCGTGGACGAGAAGGGCAACCCGCAGAAGGACGGCCTGCGCTGGTACTGCCCCACGTGCGACAACCTGGTGCACGAAGCCCGCTGGGTGCTCAAGAAGATTGACGAAGATCTCAAGATCATCATGGAAGGCTTCTGGGGCGGTCCGGTTGAGAATCGCACGTGCAAGCACTGCAAGACGGTGATTGAACGTGCGGGCACCATCGCTCTGAAGGGCGGGAAAGTCACCGCGGCGAAGGCGGCGAAGTCCAGCAAGCCGGGTAGAGCGAGCGGTCGCATCGGCATCTCGAAGGCCGCGAAAACGAAAGTGAAAGCCAAGACCGCCGCCAAGCGCTGAGCCGCGCAGCCTGCAATACTCCCGCGTGAGCCACTCCAGCGTCATCGATCTCCACACGCACATCCTGCCACAGCGCTGGCCCGACTGGACCCAGCGCAGTGGCTACGCAGGCTGGATTGAACTCGCGCACACCAAGCCTGGCTGCGCGTGCATGCAGCGCACCGAGCGTGACGGCACGCGCACCAGCTTCCGCGAGATTCAAGCCAACTGCTGGGACCCAGCGGTGCGCATGGCCGAGATGCACGCGACCGGCGTCACGATGCAGGCTCTGAGCACCGTGCCCGTGATGTTCTCGTATTGGGCCAAGTCGCAGGATGCGTATGACCTCGCGCGGCTGCTGAACGATCACATCGCTGAGATCTGCCGGGCTCACCCCGCGAGTTTCGCAGGGCTGGCCACGATTCCGCTGCAAGATCCGACGCTTGCGATGCGCGAGCTTGATCGCTGTGTGCTTGAACTCAAACTGCATGGTGTGCAGATCGGCACGAATGTGAACGGCGTGAATCTTGATGATCCTGCGATCATCGACGTTCTTGCGCACGCGGAGAAACTTCGTGCGTGCGTGTTCATTCACCCGTGGGAGATGGTCAGCCTTTCTCGGCACCCTCGCGTGAACGCGGATGCACAGGTTGCTGAGCGCATGGCCCGCTACTGGATGCCCTGGCTCGTCGGCATGCCTGCTGAAACCACGATCGCCATCTGCTCGCTTATTTTTGCGAACGTGTTTGAGCGTTTCCCTTCACTGCGCGTCTGCTTCGCGCACGGAGGCGGCAGTTTTCCCGCCACCGTCGGCCGCATCTCGCACGGTCGTCATTGTCGCAGCGATCTTTTTCCCACGGGGGCCCCCGATCCCCTCCACTACCTCGCAAGCGAGAGAGGTCCGGCAAAGTTCTACGTCGATTCGCTCGTGCACGAGCCTCACGCGCTTCGGTTGCTCATTCAGCTTTTCGGCACCAACCGCATTGCGCTCGGCAGCGACTATCCCTTCCCCCTGGGTGAAGACGTGCCGGGGTCGCTCATTCGCTCGCTTGGGCATGAACTGACGCCGCAAGACGTCGACAACATGCTGCATGCCACCGCACGCGAGTTTCTGGGCTTGCGCTAGTCAACCAGCGACCGGAACATCACCAAGGCATCAACAAAACCCAGCGTGGGATGCAAGAATGCGGCTGGCAGTCGCCCCACCACTGCAAATCCCATCGCTTCCCACGCCGCCACCGCACGCGTGTTGCTGCTGACGACGAAGTTGAACTGCATGCCACGAAAGCCGCGCGACTTCGCGTGTGCCAGCGAGTGCTCACACATCGCGCGTGCGACTCCCCGGCCCGTTGCGTGCGGCGACACCATGTATCCGCAATTGGCGATGTGCCGGCCCCCGCCTGCCTGATTGGCGCGCAGGTAGTACGTGCCTACCACCGCGCCACCATCAACCGCGACGAACGTTTCGCGATCTCGTCCAAGCCAGTATGCCAGCGCATCATCGCGCGACATGTCGCGATCGAGGGCGTATGTCTCGCCGGCGCGAATCACTGGCTCGAGAATCTGCCAGATCACGTCTGCGTCTGCGGGTGTTGCCGGTCGAATCAGCATGGCTCAGCGTAGAAACGCTTTACCATCACGACTCTTTCCAGCCGCTCACGGCTTCACGGCGCGTCGGGTGCAGCATGGTCCACACGCGATCAAGCAGCGGTCGCAGCCCAAGTTTGGCAGCACCACTGATGGCGAACACATCGCGATCCAGCCGCGCGCCTGTTGCTTTTGCGACTGCCTTCAGCGCTGTCGCGCGAGCCTTGTCGTCTTCGAGCAGATCCATCTTGTTTACCGCGATGATCTCAGGCTTGTCGGCGAGCACTTCGCTGTACGCCTTGAGCTCCGCGCGGATGGTCTCGTAGTTTTCAGCCGCGCTCTTGCCGTTGTCGGCTTCGACGTCGAGCAGGTGAATGATGACTTTCGTGCGTTCGATGTGGCGCAGGAAGTCGTGCCCGAGGCCTGCGCCATCGCTGGCGCCTTCGATCAATCCGGGGATGTCGGCAATCACGATGCGTCGAGCGCCGTCGATCTCGCAGACACCAAGCTGGGGCGAAAGCGTCGTGAATGGATAGTTCGCGATCTTGGGCGTGGCCTTGGTGAGCGCGGCCAGCAGCGTGCTCTTGCCGGCGTTGGGCAAGCCGACCAATCCCACTTCGGCGATGAGCTTGAGTTCCAACCGCGCCCGAAACGTCGCACCGGGCTGTCCGGGCTCGCTGCTCTTGGGGCTTTGGTTCGTGCTGCGCTTGAAGTGCTCGTTGCCCCAGCCGCCGCGGCCGCCCTTGCACAAGATCACGGTCTCACCGACCTTGAGGTCGTGCACGAGTTCGCCGGTTTCGTCGTTGTAGATCAGCGTTCCGGCGGGCAGGTGCAGCACCAGGTCCTCGCCGCGTCGTCCCGAGCACTGCTTTGCGCCGCCGCTGTCGCCGTTCTGAGCCGTCCACTCAGCTTGGAAGCGAAAGTCATAGAGCGTGCTCATGCCGTCGTCGGCAACTGCGACCACATCGCCGCCGTCACCGCCGTTTCCGCCGTCAGGCCCGCCCTTGTTGACGAACTTCTCGCGCCGAAACGAAACCGCGCCGTTACCACCGTTGCCGGCACGAAGGTTAATCACTGCTTTATCGACGAACATGGCATAGGGTAGGTGAACAAAGCGAAAAGCGATAAAGTGAAAGGCGATAAATGAAAACAGCGTGCGACCCACGAGAATCGCACGCTGCCAGTTGATTTTCGCTTTTCGCGTTATCGCTTTATGCAGCCCGCCGCAGCCGGCCCGCCGCAAACGTCCGCAGCAGTCGCTCGCGATCACCCGCTCGCGCAAACCGCGTGAAGGCCACTGCCATCCGCACCGGACCGGGTTCGCTGTCGTCCATCCACACGATGTTGCCGAAGACAAACACCGCTCGGCCAGGGCCCACATCGCCCGCGGCCAGCACGGCCTCGGGCAGTTCGATCTTCATGGCCACGGGCGTGCCGGGTTCAAGCCCGCGATCGAGCTCAAACTGCAAGCCGCCTTCGCTGATGTCGTAGGTGTGACCTTCCCAGTCAAAAGTCTCCCTTTCCAGCGTGCGAATCGCGATCGCCGTGTACGCGGCAGGCAGCATGAATCGCTCAAATTGACGACGATTCGTGATAGGGAAGGTGCTCATGGCGTCGCTCCGAATCTGAAACCACTGCCTTTCCTACGCAACGCGCATGCCGCGTGTGCGGGCAGATGTCAGAGATATCGGGCGACCGGATACCCAACTTGAACGCCACGCGCGACATTTCAAACGGTTTGGGCTAACCTGCTCGAACGGTGTTCGGCACGCCCAGAAGGGGGTTCTCATGTTTGGCTTTCTTGATCCGAAGAAGTCGTTTTGGAAGTGGTTTGAGTCAAACAGCCAGTCGCTTCTTCGGGCCCCCATCGGTCCCGGTCCCGAGTTTCACGAGTTGGGACGCCGCATCCAGAAAGTCCATCCCGAGCTCGTCTTCGAGATGGGTGGCGCACCCGATCAACCGCGTCAGCTTGTCATCAGCGCCGGAGGAGATCGCAGCATCTTTCATGTCGTTGAAGAACTGGTCGATCTCGCGCCAAAGGTGCCTGGCTGGCAGATCATCCGCTTCAAGCCACGCGAGCCCAACTACGCCCAGCATTCCATTGGCATGAATGGACTCACGGTTGGGCCTGAGAACATTCGCTTCGTGTTGCTGGCCGGCTGGGACAAGTCGGGTCGGGAGTTTCAGCTCGCGGTCGACCTCTTCATCGATGGGTGCACACACGAAGGCCAGCAGGAGTTTGTCGGCCTCGCATTCATCCTGCTCGATGGGGCATTGGGCGAATACGACGTGGAAATGAAAATGGGACGCATGCGTGTGCGTCCAGCATCCGAAGCACCGCCACATGCCGATCGGTGGGAGAACTTTGTCACCTCGTTTGACGAAGCTTTTGAGAAGCTCACCGTGGAAGCCGCTCGGCGAGCTGAAAACGCCTGAGGAAGGACGCTGCCCTGCAAATGAAAACGACCGCGCTGATGCGCGGTCGTTTTGTGCTATCCGATTGGAGACTTATTCCTTGACCTTGAACTCCGCATCGATCACGTCATCCTTCCCCGCGCCTTGCGGCTTGGGTTCGGTCGTGCTCGATTCAGTGCCTCCGGGCTGCTGCTTGGCGGCGTCGTACATGACCTTGCCAATCTCCATGCTCGCGGCTTCGAGTTCCTTCATTGCCGCTTCGATCGCCGCACGGTCATCAGCCTTTAGCTTGGTTTCCAGACTGCTGATCGCGCTCTCGAGCCGTGCGCGAACTTCGCTGGTCACCTTGCCGCCGTGCTCTTCCAGGGCCTTGCGGCTCTGAATGACCATCGCGTCGCCCTTGTTCTTGAGGTCCACCAGTTCACGACGCGCCTTGTCCTCCGCCGCATGGGCTTCGGCATCGCGCTTCATGCGTTCGATCTCGTCCTTGTTCAGACCACCGCTGTTGGTGATCTTGATGTCCGCCTTCTTGCTCGTGGCCTTGTCCATCGCCGTGACCGTCAGAATGCCGTTGGCGTCGATGGCAAACTCCACTTCAATCTGCGGCAACCCACGCGGCGCGGGCGCAAGACCCGCGAGTTCAAACTGCCCCAGCGTGCGGTTGTCCTTCGCAAACTCGCGTTCGCCCTGCAACACGTGGATCATCACGCTCGTCTGGCTGTCGGCAGCCGTGCTGAACGTTTCCTTGCGGCTCGTGGGAATCGTGGTGTTGCGTTCAATCAGCCGCGTCATCACGCCGCCCAGGGTCTCAACACCCAGCGACAGAGGTGTGACGTCGAGCAGGAGGATGTCCTTCACGTCGCCCATCAGCACGCCGCCCTGAATGGCCGCGCCGACCGCGACGACTTCATCCGGGTTCACGCTCTTGTTGGGCTCGCGACCGAAGATCTCCTTGGCGATCTGCTGGGCGCGAGGCATACGCGTCGAGCCGCCCACCAGCACCACTTCATCAATCTTGCTGATGTCCAGCTTCGCATCGCGCAGCGCGGATTGGCACGGAGCCTTCAGCCGCTCGAACAAGTCACCCGTGATGCTCTCAAACTTCACACGCGTCAGCGACACCTGCAAGTGCTTGGGGCCGTTCTGATCCGCCGTGATGAACGGCAGATTGATAGTCGTCTCCATCGCGGTCGACAGCTCAATCTTGGCCTTTTCCGCCGCTTCCTTCAAGCGCTGCAGCGCCATCGGGTCCTTGCGAATGTCGATGCCTTCCTTCTTCTTGAACTCGTCAGCGAGGAAGTCAATGACGCGCTGGTCCCAGTCGTCGCCGCCCAGGTGCGTGTCGCCGTTGGTGCTCAGCACTTCAAACACGCCATCGCCGATGTCGAGGATGCTCACGTCAAACGTGCCGCCACCCAAGTCAAACACCGCGATCTTCTGGTTCTTCTTGCCCTTGTCGAGGCCGTACGCGAGGGCCGCGGCTGTGGGCTCGTTGATGATGCGTTCAACCTTCAGCCCGGCGATCTCGCCTGCGTCCTTGGTAGCCTGACGCTGCGCGTCGTTGAAGTACGCCGGCACGGTGATGACCGCGCGATCAACCTTCTCGCCGAGGTAATCTTCTGCGGTCTTCTTGAGGTCCTGCAGAATGAACGCGCTGACCTGCTGGGGCGTGAACTCGCCCTGATTCACCTTCACCTTGACGCTGTCGTCAGCGCCGCCGGTGATGATGTAAGGAACCTTGCTCTCTTCGTTGCCGCTCTTGCCGTAGGCGTTGTCGCCCGTCGCGCTCACTTCGCTGCGACGCCGACCCATGAAACGCTTGACCGAGTAGATCGTGTTTTTGGGGTTGGTCACCTGCTGGTGCTTGGCAGGCTGGCCGACGAGCCGCTCGCCCTTGTCGGTAAAGCCGACGACGCTGGGCGTGATGCGGTTGCCCGTGCTGTTGATGAGAACCTTGGGGCTGCCGCCTTCCATGATGGCCACGCAGCTGTTGGTTGTACCGAGGTCGATGCCGATGATCTTGCCCATAGGTGAAATCTCCTGTCACCACTCGATCTGCAAGTTGCGTGCCAGTCTAGACGCCGAACACCGCTGGACTTACGTGGCGACATGCCGCATCCGACTTCTGCCAACGGAACCAAGCCTGCCGGAATGGCAGGCCGCTTCAGCCCACGGCATTTTGCAACTGACGCACATTCTCGTCGGTAGACCCATCGAGTGTCCGCTCGCTCGCTCAGGAGTCCGCCATGCAATCCCTCATCAAATCGTCCATCCTGCCTGTCCTTATCCTTGGGGCCTCGATCGTCAGCCCGGAGTTTTCGATCGCGCAAATCCCGCCTCAGATCGACATCATCGCGCGAACGGGCACGCCCGCTCCCGGCGCACTCCCCGGCCAGACATTTGTTCTCTTTCGCGCACCGTTCATCAACAACAACGGCGACATCGCGTTCACTGCGTCGTTCAATGGTGGCTCGTTCGACAACTCGGGCATCTGGATCTCCCGAGTTCCAGAGCCGCTCTCACTTGTCGTGCGAGAAGGCATGGCGATCACTGCGACGACACGACACAGCGATTTTTACTCCCCGGTTCACCCCATGGCGCTGAGTCACGGTGGTCACGTGACCTATGTGAGCAATCTTGTTGGACCCGAGTCTCGCAATGCCGGGGCGAGCGTGTGGTCGACACGTACGGGATCTCGCGAGCAACTCGGGCGAGCAAATCAGACCGCACTGCTGGGCGGCACCAGCTTCACGCTCAATAACTTCGTCCTGCCGTTGAGCGCGCCAGAAGGCTACACGCTCTACACCTCAAACAATGGAAACCTGTTGGTGCAAGACGCCGGAGAGGGCGCGCCCAGCCGAAGAGCGATCGCATCGCTGACGAATCTGACGCCCACCATGCCCTATGTGGTCGGCATCATGCGACTGGCTTCGATGAACTCCAGCGGCCTCGCACTCGTTGAAGCCAGGGGTGATACCTCAACCGTGCCGACGTTCATCCCGAGCCTTATTCAGTACAATACACAGGGCGATCCAACTTTCATCGTTGAAGGACGAACGGACACGACGCTCTTTCCAGGCACGTCTGTCGCGAACGTCTTGCAGGCTCTCATCGCGGATGATGGCACCATCGCGTTCACGGCCGTAGCTCGTGGGTCTGGACCAATCGCTTCATGGCCACGGTCGCTGTTCTACATACGTAACTCGCAGCGGCGTGAGATCCTGGCCGTCGGCGCGCGACTGCCGATCCTGCAGACTTCCGAGTCTGTCACCGACTGGCTGAATCTTGATCTGTCCGCCGACGGCCAACTGCTCGTCCGCATGATTGCAACGAACTCGCTATCCGGTCTATCTCGTCAGATTGTTGCGCTTTACCGCGGTGATGGATGGGTACAAGTTGCACGACAGGGTGATCCTGTACCTGGCATTTCCAATCGCTTTTTCGCCGGCTCTTTCAATGCTTCCATGTCCTCCAACGGCATTGTCCTGTTGCGCAGTTCCATGGTGGACGATTCCGGAACCCCCGCTGGCGAAGCCACATGGCTCAACCGCGCATCGCGAGGACTCTCATTGCTCCTGACTGATCGTGTGTTGATCGACGTCGACCCCGGCCCTGGCCAGGATTTCCGCATCATGCAGCCATCATGGCAACCAGCGTCGGGCACAGTGGTCATCGAGGGTTCGTCCATCAACACTGCTGGCGTTGTTGCGGCCGCATTCACTGATATCAACAACAATCAGTTCATGGTCGTGGGTCGCGTCACTCCTCCAAACCTGTGCGACTCAATCGACTTCAACGGCAACGGCGTGTTCCCAGAAAACCAGGATGTCATTGACTTCTTCAGTGCTCTCGCCGGCGCATGTCCTCTCAATCAAGGTTGCGACATCGACTTCAACAACAATGGCGTCTTTCCGGAAGACCAAGATGTGATTGATTTCTTTCAGGTTCTCGCGGGCGGCAACTGCCTCTAGCGCAGCCTACTTCCCCACCACCAGCACAATCCAGTCATCCCGCAACTCATCCGCCGACGCCACTGCCACCGGCGTCTGCCCGGGTGCCACGTTCAAGTCCTTGTACAGCGCAACCTCGCTGAACCCCGCCTCGTGCATTGCCTCGGTCAGTTCTACGAGCGACCACAGACGCCACTCATAGACAAACGCTTGCGGCATCTCGGCGATGACGTCGCCGTCGAGCACGACACGAAAGCTGATGCTGTTGCGGACTCGCGCAGTTCGCGGGTCTGCTTCTTCGTGTCGCCACACGTAGTGAATCATCTCGCGTCCGCGTGCGGGATGCTTGCGCTCCAGCACACCCAGCCGATACGCACTGGGGCCGCCGTACAGATCGCACGCGAAGATGCCGCCGCCGAAGCCCGCGTTCCCAGCATCAAGCCGACGCTTGCTTGCACGCAGATACTGCACCAGTGCCGTTCGCGTCTGGATGTACCCCAGTGAGAAGTTGCCCACGAAAATCACGTCGGCCCCGCGAACGTCGTCGGCGGCAACGCAGTCAGCCTGCACCACGTCCAGTCCAGTCACCTGCTGCACACTCGCACTCTGCCGCGCCCGCGCAAGGGCCTCGCCATCCAAGTCCACCACCATGGCTCGCGCGTGCTCGCCGCGCGACTTCGCCTCAGCCAGCCACCGCAGGCTGACGGAGCCGGTGCCCGCGAAGTCTTCGCGCAGCACCGTGGGTTCTCCACCATGTGCGCCGCGCAGTAACGCCACCACATGCCGCGGGCTCTGGACGCACAGCTCATAACAGTCGTGGCGGTCAAGCATGTCCAGAATCATTGGCTTTATCGGTATGCCGCGAGAACAGGGGGAGCCCGTGCATCCCCAGCAAATGGACCCCTCCACCCATCTTTGTTGGAGCTTCACAAGCGAGTTCCCCCACGAGCGTGTCGATCTCATCCGCCGCGGCGTTCCTCGTTTCGCACACCGCACATGCAGTCTCTCGTTTCAGCATCGCAAGGAGTGCGTTGTGCACGCTGTCGATACAACTGTCCCTGTCTCCATTGAAGCGCTTGCCGCCGCTCGCTTCGCGGAACTCTTCCGCGCATTGCCTGTCGCCTGCATCGCGTTCGACGCCGATGGCCAGATCTTTGAATGGAACGACGCCGCGGCTCGCTCCACTGGCCGCCGCCCTGACCAAGCCCTCGCCTGCGACGTACGCGAACTGCTCCAGACCGATGAGCGATTCGACAACGTCTTCGAGCGCGCCCTTCGCGGCGAGGCTGTCCTCGATCAATCTCTCGACATCGCCCTCGCGACGTGCATCTCCGCGTGCCTCGTCAGCATGGTGCCGCTCCGATCAAGCGGCGTCATCACGGGCGTGCTTTGCGCAATCGTCGATGTCAGCCGCGAGCGCAATCTCGCTTCCATGCTGCAGGAAAAGCTCGAAGATCTTGATCGGGCGAGCGCGGAACTCGAGCGTGTCAGCTCCATCGACGCGCTGACCGGCCTCGCCAACACGCGCCACTTCCGCGGGTGCCTCGCCACCGCCGCCGCGCAGGTGCGCCTGAGTGGCGACCTCTCACTCATCATGCTCGATGTTGATCACTTCAAGAGCTTCAACGACGAACATGGCCACCAAGCCGGTGACGAAGTCCTCGCCATCGTGGGTGAAGTGATGCGCGAACTCGGCCGCCCGGGCGATCTCCCCGCCCGCTACGGCGGCGAAGAGTTTGCAGTGATCTTGCCCGCAACAACCGAAGCGCAAGCTGCCGAAGTCGCGGATAGCCTGCGCGCCGCCCTCGAAGCCTGGCCCTGCAGCTATCGCACGATTACCGCCAGCTTCGGCGTCAGCGCCCTCGCGCCGGATGCCACGCCAAGTGAACTCATCGCCGCCGCCGACGCGGCTCTCTACGCGAGTAAGCGTGCCGGCCGCAATCGTGTCACCAGAGCATCATCGCTGGCGCACACCAATAAGCCATTCGACAGCTCAGGGTGGCTCGCCCGTCGCGAAACATCACTGCACGGTGCGCTGATGAACCCGGCACGCGTGCGCACGCAAATCGGGCTCGCTACGCACTTCGCCTGGAAGAACCAAGCTCGTACCTCCCTCGCGGCATCCAAACCGCTTCCCGTCCTCGCACACGACACATGGAATCAGTGGATCGCCACCGAGCTCGCCGGTGATGCCTCGCCGGCCCTCGCCGCGGCCCTGAGCCAAGCGCTGCGGGCCGCTGCGCGGTGTGCCGCGGCTGCGCAGCCTCACACCTCACTCGAGCCGCTTGAGGGTTGCTGCCGCCGCATTGAGGTCTTGCTGTACGCGTGGGAAACGCCGATGCCCCAAGTCAATACCGATCTTTAACCAAACATTTGCCCGAACCCGCTCGATCGGACGATTTTCAGGCGACAGTAGTTCCGGAAACACAAAACTAAGTGCTTTCGTTCCAGTCACTAAAGCCGAAAAACACCCCCCAGACAGAAAAACTCTGCCACTTTGCTGGCATCTCCGAAATTCTGTGGCATATTCACAGAGTCTTGTCTCTCTCTCCTCCTAATACTCGGCTGCGGGCGGAAATTCGCAGTCGGGTTTGATGAACAACGCGGAGCCCGTTTCGTACGGAGCATCGCGAGTTCGACGGTGTCTTGTCTCTCTCTCCTCCTATGACTCAGCCACGGGCGGAAACGCGTGGCTGAGCCTTTTTTTGGACCTTGCGAATCGGCGATCCGCCCTTCGCACACGTCCTGGTGCCTCGCCCGCACAGTCGGGCCAAGCCGCCCAAGCCCGCGTAGCCGCAGAGGCGCATCACCTTTCCTACCCGCGTCAATCGTCACCACTTCGCGACCATGTTGCGTTCTTGCAACATCCGCCCGTCCTCCCGCGGTGTCTCGTCCGAAGATGCTGGCATGACCGCTCATCAGCCAGACTTCTTCCCTGAGCAAGACCCGCTGCCCTTCGCGCCGCGTGGCGCAGGCGACGACAACTCGCCGCGCGCTTCGTACACAGGCGTCGACCGCCTCGGCACGCTCATGCAAGACCTGCACCGGCTGCTTGATCAGTCCATCGAGCACGTGGACAAAGCCAAGACCACGCTCAGCAGCGACAGCGTCGTGACCGCTGCTGCCGCCGCCGTGGTAGAGCGCCACCTCGCCAGTGCTGCTGATGATCTCGAACGTATGGCCGAGCTTGTGCACGCCGCCATGCAAGGGAAGGCGACGCCGCTGGGTTCCACCAACCTCTCCCGCGCTCGCCCCGTCACTCTGGGCGAAGCCCTGACCCATGCCATTGACGTCTGCAAGCCGCTGGCTGCCAAGCATGGCGTCACCTGCAACGTCAGCGTCGCCCCTTCACTCACCAGCCTGCCCAGCGGCGCGATGTACACCGTCGCCCTCAACGCCATTCAGAACGCCATTGAATCCGTTGCCCGCACCAATACGCCGGGCACGGTTGACATCGAGCTGCGCCCTGACGTGGCCCCGCGCGAAGCCTACGGCCGTGACGGCCGCGTCTGGTGCGTGCTCGACGTGCGCGACACAGGCGCGGGCCTGCCCAAGAACGTTGATCCCAAGCGCGTCTTTGATCTTGGCTTCTCGACCAAGCCTAATGGCGCGGGCGTGGGCCTGGGCGTCGCACGCAGCGTCGTCCAAGGCATGGGCGGCACCATTGAACTCACACCCCGCGCTCAGCAGCATCCGGGCGAAATCGGCTGCCTATTCCGCGTCCGCTTCCCCTGCGTCACGCTCAACACCTCGCAGTATCGCCACACGGCTTGAAAGTGAGGCAAGCCTTGCCCCTCGCCCCCACCTCACCCGCCGCCAGCTCAACCGCCACCACGGCGAAGCTGCTCATCGTCGATGCCGACATTCCCGCCGCGCAGTCGCTCGCCAGCTTCTTCATCGCTGATGGCCATCAGGTCCTGCTTGCTGCCAGTGCTGCTGAAGCTCTGGACACGCTCGGTGCGCAGGCCAACACCATCGACTGCGTCCTCACCGAACTCTCCCTGCCCGACATGCCCGGGCAGGAGTTTCTGCGCGCCCTTGGCAAGCAGCACCGTGCCACGGCAGTCATCGTCACGACCGCGTACGGCAGCGTTGAGTCCGCAGTCGAAAGCCTGCGTGCCGGTGCGTGCGACTACCTCGTCAAGCCCTACGTTGATGGCGAACTGCGCCAGGCTCTCGATCGTGCCCTGCGCGAGCGGGCCCTGCGCAGTGAGAACGTCGCCCTGCGCGGTCGCCTCGAACGCAAGCACAACCTCGACAACATTGCGGGCAGCGATGCTCGCATGCAGAAGGTCTTCGAGCTTGTCCGCGCCGTCGCGCCCAGCCGCACCACTGTCCTCATGACCGGCGAAAGCGGCACCGGTAAGAGCCTCATCGCTCACGCCATTCACCAGCACAGCCCCCGCAGCGCCAAACCCTTCGTCGAGATCAGTTGCGGCAGCATTCCCGAAACGCTCCTCGAAAGTGAACTCTTCGGCCACGTGAAGGGCGCATTCACTGGCGCACACGCCGACAAGGTGGGCCGCTTTCTTGCGGCCAACGGCGGCACCATCTTCCTCGACGAAATCAACTCAGCCAGCCCCGGCATGCAGCTCAAACTGCTCCGCGTGCTGCAGGAACGCCGCTTCGAGCCCGTGGGCTCCTCCACCACCATCGAGGTCGACGTCCGCGTCATTCTCGCGACCAACCAACCTCTCGAGAAGCTCGTGCACTCCGGTGTCTTCCGCCAGGACTTGTATTACCGCATCAACGTTGTCAACATCACGCTGCCGCCGCTGCGCGATCGCATCAGCGATATTCCAGAGATGGCGCGTTTCTTCCTCGCCAAGCACGCCGCGGAACTCAACCGCCAGATCGTCGACTTTGACGCCGACGCGCTCGCTGTGCTGCAGCGTTACGCCTTCCCCGGCAACGTGCGCGAACTGCAGAACATCATCGAGCGTGCCGCCGTCCTGACACGAGGCCAGGTCATCAGTCTTGAAGACCTGCCCGACCACGTGCTTGCAACGCCGGAGCGAACTGTCAGCCGACCGCTTGCACTGGCTGATCCCACGAGCGACGACGCACCATGGACGCCTCAGACGCTGGAAGACGCGCTGCGCGAACCCGAGCGCCGCATCATCCGCAAGGCGCTGGCCGCCAACAACTGGAATCGCCAGAAGACCAGCGAGCAACTGGGCATCAATCGCACGACCCTCTACAAGAAGATGAAGGCCCTGGGCATGCTCGACGATCCCAACGAGGGCGAGCATCAACCGCGTCTGGCAAGTTGATCTGTCACTTAGGCGAATCCAACGGCACGCTTTCCTCATAAGGCTCTCGTGAGCCTTCGATGACAGCGGTCACAAGCCTCAGATGTGCACTGCGCACCGGGAAACTCTCCACGCATGACAGAGCCTCGAACGCTTCGGGTATCTCCATGCGTTGTGCATAAGTCAGCGCGAGCAAACCCATGGTCACATCGCGCACGTGCTGCGAACGTCCCGGGTGCGTGAACGCCCGCACGCGCAGATCTTCCGCCACAGTGAGCGCCTCATCGCACATGCCCGACCAGATCAGTGAGTGCGCGAACAAGTTCAGTCGCACTTCATACTCAAACGACAACTCACCATACGAGCGTCGCACCGACTCCAGCGATCTGCGCAACCGCGGAATCGCCTCGCCATACATCCGCCGCCGAATCAGCCCTTCAGCCACGCCGTCCGACACGAGCACCGTGTACGAATGATCACGACCGAAGAACTGGGCACACTGGGCATCAATCTCCATATAGACCGCAAATGCTTCGTCACTGCGCTGCCGCTGTGCGAGGGCCTGACCCAAGTTCACCTTCGCCGCGATAGTGCGAATGCTGTCCTTCCCGCTCACTTCCTCTGTCAGTCGCACACTTTCTCGCGACCACTCGATCATCCGTGGCTCCGTGGGCAGTCTCGCGGAGACGATAACCAGCGACTGCAACGCCTGCAGCGTCTGCGTGTGCCTCTCGCCAAGCACGCGCTGGTGACGGCGCCAGCTCCGCTCCGCGACCTCTATCGCCTCCTTGATCCGCAGCACGCTCGATTCGACAATAGAGAGGGCCAACACAGTTTCAGCCTGCATTGTCACAGGATGATCCTCGCCCAGGGCTCGTAACGCATCTTCATAAGCGGCCCGTGCATAGGGCTCATCGACGCGCTCTCTGCCTGCCCGCGCCAGCCCCATCGCCAGCTCCATACGAGCACGGAGCGCTCGCTCACTCTGCGCTCCCAGTCGCTGCACGAACTCGCGTTCCGCGATCCGCTGATGATGCAAAGCGTTGTCAAACTGCGCCAGCGCGTTGTACGTGCTGCCCAGCAGCGTGTGCGTTTCCGCTCGTACCAATGGGTCAATATCTTCGCTGGTCTCAAGCTGACCCGCCGATGCATCAAGCATCTCACGCACCGTCAGCTCGCGCCCCAACGCCACTTCAGGCGTGCCTGCCGCGATCATCCGCTTGAGAACCTCCGCCGTCTGCTCCGCTCGCTGCGCCTGCAGCGTCGCTCGCTGGGCTGACTGGGTCGCACGCACCGCCTGCCACCCCACCAGCACAGTCGCAGCCACCATGGTCACTGCCACTGCACCCGCTGCGGCCACCAGCACCTTGTTCCGCGCCGCAAACTTCCGTAATTGATACACCGTCGTCTGAGGCCGTGCCTGCACCGGCTGTCCGCTCAGGTACCGCCGCACGTCATCAGCCAGTTCCGCAGCGCTCTGATATCGCTTCTCAACCGTCTTCTCCAGCGCCTTGCCGACGATCGCCTCGATATCTCCCCGCAAGTCACGCCGCACCCGCCCCAGCGGTGTCGCTTCTTTGTTCTTGACTGCCTCAATCGCTTCCAGCAGGCTCATCGTGGGCAGTTCAATCGCTGGCTTGCCTGCCAGCAGTTCGTACAGCATCGCGCCCAGTGCGTACACATCGCTGCGTACATCCACCAGCCGCTGGTCACCCGACAACTGCTCGGGGCTCATGTAGCCCAGCGTGCCGATCACCTGTCCCGCCCCTGTGGCCATGGTTGCGCTGGGAGACGCATCCGTCGCTGTCAATCTCGCAACGCCAAAATCCAGGATCTTCGGCTCGCCCCGCTCGTTGACCAGAATGTTGCTGGGCTTGAGGTCGCGATGAATCACGCCGCGCTTGTGCGCATGGTCCACGCCATCAGCGATCTTCGCCACAAGCTCCAGTATCTCTCGCGCCGACGCTTTGCGTTCGCGCACCCACTTGTGCAACGCGATTCCTTCTGCGAGTTCCATCGCCAGAAAGCTGCGCATCCGTCCCTCAACGTCCGCCGCGCCCGCCTCCAGCACCTGTGCAATCGCCGGATGCTGCAGCATGCCCAGCGCCTGCGCCTCATGCCGAAACCGCCGCATCATCGAAGGCGTCGCAACATCACTGCGTACAAGCTTGATCGCCACGCGCCGCTGCGGAAACCGCTGCTGCGCCTCGTACACCACACCCATGCCCCCGCGCCCGATCTCACGAATCACTTCATACTGGCCGATGCTTCCGGGCGCTGCAGGTTCCTCATCTGCCATCTCCGCGAAAACACCCGCAACGTCACGAACCCCTCCATCCAGCAGCCCCGTGTCATCGTTGTAGGCCAGCAGACTTTCCAGTTCCGTCGCGATGCTCTCATGCTCTGCGCGCGCTTCGTCCAGCACACGGCGTCGACCCGCCGCATCCACAGCGACAGCCCGCTCAAAGTACGCCCGCACGCGAGATTCACGCGAAGTGGTATCCAAGCACCCTTTCCATGAGTTCACACAATCCGTGCACGATCAACCTCGCGCATCAGCCACGCACGCGCAAACGACCACTCATTCTTGACAGTCGTCGCCGACACGCCCATCGCCGCGGCCGTCTGATCGACATTCAGCCCCGCGAAAAATCGCAGCATCACCACGTCGTATTGCCGCTCATCGCGCCGCCGCAGGCTCTCCATCGCATCATCTAGCGCGAGCAGATCATCCACCGCTCGCGCGGGCGTATCGCTCAATGTCGGCAGCCCGGCGTCATCATCAAATACCGCAGCTCGCCCGCGAATCGCCTTCAGATGCCGCGCCCGATCAATCAATATCTGCCGCATCGCTCGCGCCGCAGCGCCAAAGAAGTGCGCCCGGCTCTCCCACGCCGGCTCTGCATTGCGCACCAGCTTCAGGTACGCCTCGTGCACCAGGCTCGTCGGCTGAATCGTCACCTTCGCGTCAGGCCGCTCCTTCGCAAGCAGCGCCGCCGCCATCGAGCGCAGTTCGTCATACACCGCATCAAACAACTGCGCCTTCGCCGACTGGTCGCCCTGCGAAACGCTCTCAAGCACACGGGTGATGTCCGCAGGCACACTCGCCACGGTGCCATTCTAACGGCAGTGTCTACCCACTGCCAAACCCCTCACGCCCCGTCCAAGGCTCCCGCCAGATCCGCAATCAAGTCCTCCGCCTTCTCGACCCCAATCGACAGCCGAACCAGATCCGCCGGCGGTGCATACTTCTCCCGCAGCTCAGCAGGCACGCTCTTATGCGACATGCTCGCGGGCATGCTGACCGAGCTCGAAATGCTCCCAAAGCTGACACGTATCGCAAACAGGCGCAAAGCTTGCACCACCTTCGCCGACCGTTCCACGCTGCCCGTCGTGAAGCTCAGTACCGATCCGTCGCCCATCGACTGCCGCCGATGCAGCTCGCGCCGCGGATGCTGTTCAAGCCCCACATACAGCACGCGTGAGATGTCCGATCGCCCCGCCAGAAACGCCGCTACCCGCATCGCGTTCTGCTGCTGCCGCTCCACGCGCAGCGCCATGGTTTCCATGCCGCGCAGCATCAACGCGCACTCAAATGGCGGCAGCGCAACGCCCTCGGCGTTGTGGTGAAACGCGAGCTCGTCAATCAGTTCCCGTTCGCGCAGTGCCAGCACGCCCGCCATCACATCGCTGTGTCCGTTCAGGTACTTCGTCGCCGAATGCATCACCACATGCGCCCCCAGCGCGAGCGGCTTGATGTTCAGAGGCGTCAAGCTGGTGTTGTCCACCGTCAGCAACACCCCGCGCTGCCTCGCAATCTCCGCCAGCCCCGCGATATCGCACACTGTCTGCATGGGGTTGCCCAAAGGCTCCACATGCATCATTCGTGTCCGAGGCGTGATCAATCCCGCGACGCGATCCAGATCTGTCAAGTCGGCGTACTTGACCACAATCCCGCGCTTGCTCCACACCTGCGTAAACAGTCGAAACGTCCCGCCGTACAAATCAGCGGATGCGAGCACTTCATCACCAGGCCGCAAGAAAGTCGCCAGCCCATCCAGCGCTGCCACTCCGCTCGGATAGGCGAACGCCCGCGTCCCATCTTCCAAGTGCGCCAGCTGCGCCTCGAGCACATCGCGCGTCGGATTCGCGCCACGGCTGTAGTCATACTTGCCAAACGCCAGCGGCGTCTCCTGGTCATACGTCGCCGACAGATAAATCGGCGGCACACTCGCGCGATGCGGATCGCCGCCATGCGTGCCTGTGTCGCTCTTCGAATCACTGCTTAGCCCAGGATGAACCAGCCGAGTCTCAATGTGCATATTGCGTGCCTTGTGCCTGCCCCTGCCAGTCCTATCGCTTCTCCAGCGTCAATTTCGCTTCACGCGCCCTTCCACCAGCGCGCAACCCGTTCGCGCCACGATCGCTCCGCCAGCTCGCGGAGTTCGCCCGCATCGAGCAGAATTCCTCGACACGACGGACACTGATCAATGTCCACATGTGGCTTGTCCACATGCTCGCGCAGCACCAGTTCTTCCTTGTCCCGCGGGCACCGCATTGACGAGCCGCGAAAGATCGCAATCCGTCGCTCGCGCTGCGGAGCATGGTCATCGATCGCTTCCACCGTCGCTTCGCACGCCAGCACGCGTTTGAGCTCTTCCGGATCAAACCACATCACGCCGCACTGCGTGCACACGTCCACGCGAAACTCATCCGCCACGCGATGATCCATCGCCGTCTGGCACTTCGGACAAAGAAGCCGAAATGTCGATGGCGGCACAGACAGCGGTGCATGCGGCGAAAACGGCATGGACAACGATATCGCGACCGCGCGCCCGACACTCAGAAGGCCAGCCCGTCACTGTCCTTCACGCCCAGCGAATTGTAAATCTCTTGCGTCGCCGTACTGCGATTCAGCGTGTACAGATGCAGCCCCGCCACACCATGATCGAGCAAATCGCGACACTGCTCCGTCGCCCAGTGCACGCCCACGCGCCGCACCGCTTCCGGGTCGTTCCCCGCGCGCGCCATCGCCCGCAGCAAAGGCGCCGGGAATCGACTGCCCAGCGAAAGCTCCGCCATGCGCTTCATCCCCTGCACACTCGTGATGGGCATGATCCCCGCGATGATTGGCACACGAATCCCCAGCAGTTCGCACCGCGCACGGAAGTCATAGAAATCGCGGTTGTCAAAAAACAACTGGGTGATGATGAAGTCTGCGCCCGCCTCCACCTTCGCCTTCAGGTGCTCCAGTTCCACCATCCGGTTGGGCGTCTCCGCGTGGCCCTCGGGGTAGCCCGCCACCGCAATCCCGAATCCCTTCGGGTGCGGATGCCGCTTGAGGTCATTGAACTTGCGAATCGCCGCCACCAGGTTCGCCGCGTACCGGAAATCAATCCAGGGCTGCGTCCCGGCAGGCAAGTCACGCGGAACGTCGCCTCGCAGCGCGAGAATGTTGCTGATGCCCGCCGCTGCGTACCGCTCCAGAATCCGCTGGATATCTGAGTCACTGTGACACACGCACGTCAGGTGCGGAATCGGATCAAGCGCAGTCGTCGTCTTCAGCCGCACGACCAGATCATGCGTCATTTCACGCGTGCTGCCGCCCGCGCCATACGTCACGCTCACAAAACTCGGACGCAGCGGCTCCAATTGCCGAATCGCGTCAAACAGCTCGCCCGCCGCCTGCGGCGTCTTGGGCGGAAAGAACTCGAACGAAACCGTTCGCTTGCGAGATTGGAAGTGGTCAGGAAGGTACATGCAGTGCGGTCGAAATATAGACACGGCCCCGCGTGCGGGGCCGTGTCGAACAATCGCTTGTCCACTTACGCGAACGAATCAGCGAACTTCCGAAATCGTCTCGCCGAAGTCATTTCCGCGCAATCCCTGCCGCGTCCACTGGAATCGCCCGGGTTGCGCCGGCAGCGTGTACTGCGGCTCCCACGGACGACCCGCCGGCTGATACGACACACTGGTGAACGCAGGCGACGTCGGGAACTGCGGGTTCCAGCCCACGGGACGGGCGCTCTCCGTCGTGCGAAGGTTCACGGACTGATCAAACAGCAGCAGAGGCTGCTTCGCACGAGGATCAAGGAAGAACAGCTCGCCATTCTTCTGGCTGTGACGGTCATACCCGTCATGCATCTGCACCTTGCTCGACGGGAACCGCACGTCCACCATCTTGTTCTTGCCCAGCGTCGAGTTGTTGCCAATCAACTGATACGCCGCGTGGCTCGTCGCCTGAATCACGATGCCGTTGTTACCCGGCGAATAAATCGGCGGGTTGTAGCTCGCAGGCACCGCCTGATAGCTCGAGCTGTAAGGCCAGCGCCGCTGATTCACGTCCGTGTTCGACGGCTGATTCGGCAGGAAGAAGCCAGCTTGGAACTGGTCCACGTTCTGCCACTGCAGACGGTACCGGTCGCTCGGGCACACCGTCGCGACTTCCGGCAGACGCGTCGACGCGTAATCCTGCAAGACAAGGTGCGTGTACAGCACGTGCGGAATCCACAGCGTCGGACGAGGAATATCCGTCCCGCGTCCGCTGCGACGACGGATGATGTCAATCGCCTGCGACGCGGCAGCCTCAAGATCGTCATTGAAGACGTTCAAATCGGCGAACTGCGAGTTGCCCGCACGCTGCACGGGGCCTTGCGCCGCACGCCAAGAGAATGAGAAAAGTTTGTCTTGGTAATCCGCCGCGTACGAGTGCGTTGCCACACCCATCGCACGCATATTGGTGGTGCACACCAACTGCCGGCCCGTCTGCCGCCACTTGCCCAGTGCGGGCAGCAGCAGGCTGATGAGCAGCGCGATGATGGCAATAACGACAAGCAACTCAATAAGAGTGAAACCCCGACGATGCTCAACAGAACGCGAAGACGTAGGCAGCATCGACTTTCTCCTGTTCATGAACGACACGCGTTGAAACGACGACATCCCTGTACGTCGAACCACTTCAGCCGATTAGTCCAAACTCAGACTTCATCGTACGCGCATCGGACAGAACGCCCGATACCGCAGTATCCACGAAAATCGCAAACATGTCAAGCGTAAATCTTCGCCGCAAATCGGCGTGCTTTCACCGCAATCAGCCGCACCGCCGACCCATCGTCACCATCGCCTTATCATCCGGCATGAAGGCCGAAACCCTCCTCGCCGAACTCAACCGCCTCCGCCAAGACGTGCCCAAGGACCCCTCCGATTTGGAGTGGGTGACCCTCCACCACGTCTTCTGCTTCGTCAGCTACAAGATGGGCGACTTCCAGAAGTACGTCGAGGAAGAAACGAAGAAGGGCAGCTTCGACAAGCTCGAGGATTGACTCAACGCCGTCGACCGCTGCCCTTCGTTCTTATTTCTCGCGACTTACGTGCCAGGTGCCTTGCGTGCACGACTGCCAGGCTGGTCGACCGTGTTCTCCGGTTCCGGCGGCAGTTGCATGACCTTCTTTGTCGCCGTATCAGATTCCATCCCTTGCTGGATGCGGTTAAGCTCTTGCGCCTGCTCAGGCGTGACTGTCGACGGGGCGGCGGGACGAGTGTTCCAGTAGATCAGAAACCCGGCGACTGCGAACAGTCCGACCGCGAGTCCGATCTTCCAAGGCGGAGGACCTTCGCGCGACAGTTTCTTCTTCTTCGCTTCGCCGCCTTCAACCTCAAACTTCGCACGCGTGGTCACTTGGTGTCAACTCCGTAGATGCCATCACGCGTCGCCCAGAAGAACGCCGGGTCGGTGTAATCCCACGAGAAGCCCCACTGGGACATGTTGGGGAACTGCCCGCGATAGAAGAAGTTCATCATGTTGTTGGTGATGATGCCACCACCAAACTGGCCTGCCGGGAAACGCAGCCGACTGCCTTCCGGAGGATCGCCGGGCAGTTGCGTCTGCGAGTAGATCTGCGACATATCAACCGCTCGCGCGCTGCCGTCACAGAAGACAGCCTGCGGCTTAGCGTTGATCTTGTTCCACTGCGGCTGGCCCTTGCCACTGAACTCCTTGTTCTCAAACAGCCAGACCTTGTTCGACGGGAAGCGAATATCGCTCTGGCGGTGACGCTGAATAGCAAAGCCGTTGCCTGCCGTCGCGACGCCGCGAGTACCGTTGGCAAACCGCGTCGGACGCTGCCAGAAAGTTGGCGGATACCAGTACGACGACGGGAAGATCCACGATGTATCCGACTGCGCGTTGCTGTCCGTGTTCTCACGGAGGAACCGCTGAATCGCTTGGTCATCGGGCGCGAAGAGCGATGGGTAGCGCGACGCCTGCGTGTTCTCTTGGTAGAACATGTGCGCTGCCCAGTGCATGCCGAACATCTCGGTGCTGATCGTGCCGCCGCCCGAGCCCGGTCCGGTCGGACCGTAGTTCCAGGCGTACTGATAGGGCTGTTCGCCGCGCGTCTGCGCGGTCGAAACCGGCGCGAACACCACGGTGCGGTCATCCCAGCCGCCAACGATGCGGTCCGTCGTATCGAACGGATTGAGCAGTTCTTCCTTGTTCTCTTGGATGTAATAGCCCATGTACGTCGCGTTCTGGTACAGGTAATTCAAACCCACCACGCGACGACCCGACGCACGCGCCTTACCCAACGCGGGAATCAAGATCCCGATCAGCAGAGCGATGATTGCGATCACCACCAGCAGTTCAATCAGGGTAAAGGCAGAACGATTGTGTTGACGGCGGCGAAGGAACTGGACCATGCAAAATCTCCGGGAAAGGCGTCACGGACGAACGCAACACGTCGCCACAGAACGCGGCACCGTGCCCCTACGGTGATTCCTGACATCAGTAGAACAGAACGTTCTCTCGATGTCAAGTCAAACTCCACAGCTCCCATACTGTACCAACAAGTTTTCGGATGCGACAATCTTACGGGTCCAATTATCTGGAGAAAATTCTCAGATTCTGACCCCCACCCCTTTGCCACGGAACCGTACCCCTTCAGGAACGTACCGATTGGTGTCTCTGGTCGGCCTTCTTTCGGCCTCACCGGGCTTCTCCGGCAAAGTCGGCACAATCCGTTACAATCGCCGACCGCCCGCCCGATGTCTAGGCTCATAGGGCCTTGTGCAGAGGTGGGTCGGAAAGTGTGGGGCTGAAGCAGGCTGCTTCAGCGGGCGACGAACGCAACACGGGCGTGTGACCCTTGTGCGAACGTTGAGAGTTGGTCCAATCGTCATGGCAGAGCCCCAGCGTCAGACAGACTTGGCCGAAACCAGCCCACTCGCGAAATCGGGTGACGTCCCCGCACTCGCCGCAAGCAAGGCGGGCGAACCTGTCGCCAATATGGGCAGCACAGGTCCCACCGTCCCCACCACCGAAGAGGTCCTGCAGGAAGTCGCCAAAGCCGCCAGCAACATCGACTCCATCGTCGGTCGCCTTGTCATCGAGAACAACTTCGCCACGCCCGAAGAAGTGCAGAACTGCCTTCAGCAAAGCCGCGGCGTGGGCGACAACTCTCGCTCGCTTGTCGAGCTGCTCGTCGACAACGAATACATCACGCGCCGCCAGATGGAGCGCCTGCGCGAAGCCGCCGCCGCCGAACGCAGTGGCAAGAACATCCCCGGCTACAAGTTCATCGAGAAGCTCGGCGCCGGCGCAATGGCCACGGTCTGGAAGGCCAAGCAGATCTCCCTCAACCGCACGGTTGCTGTCAAGATTCTGCCCAAGAAGTTCAGCACCAACAAGCAGTTCATCGAGCGTTTCTACGCCGAAGGCCGCGCCGCTGCGCAGCTCAACCACCCCAACATCGTGCAGGCGTACGACGTCGGCAAGGCCGGCGAGCTCTACTACTTCGTGATGGAATTCGTCGACGGCAGCACCGTTTACGACGAAATTGCCAAGCGCAAACGCATCGCCGAAGATGACGCCGTGCAGGTGGTCATTCAAGTCGCCGAGGCTCTGCAACACGCCCACGAAAAGGGCCTCATCCACCGCGACGTCAAGCCCAAGAACGTCATGATCACCCGCGACGGCGTGGTCAAACTCGCTGACATGGGCCTCGCCCGCGCAATCAGCGACCGCGAAATGGCCGAAGCTGAACAAGGCAAGGCCTTCGGCACCCCCTACTACATCTCGCCCGAACAAATCCGCGGCGAAGTCAACATCGGCCCGCCCGCCGACATCTACTCGCTGGGCGCGACCCTCTACCACATGGTCACAGGCCAGGTGCCCTTCGACGGCAAGAACCCGTCGAGCGTGATGCACAAGCACCTCAAGGCCGACCTGGTGCCGCCGGATCACGTTTACCCCAAGCTCAGCGCCGGCCTGTCCGAAGTCATCGAAATGATGATGGCCAAGGACTCCAAGGCTCGCTACCAGAGCTGTAAAGATTTGCTCATCGACCTGCGGGCGGTGAAGGCCAAGCAGCACCCGCCGATGGCCCACAAGGACTTTGCCCACACCGACCTGACGGCGATCGCCCAGATCGAGGCCGCCGCCCCGGTCGAAGTCGCCCCCGACCGCACCGCCATGGCCAAGAGCTCCCCGCTCGTGCGCCCTTGGCTGCTGTGGGCGCTGGGCGCCAGCGTGCTGGCCAACATCATCATGGTCGTCGTGCTCTTCACCCGGGATTGATCCCGCGGTGCTCATCTCGTGCAAAAAACGCTTGCGTCGCACCCGTGCTACGGTTATCCTGCTGCAAGATGCGCGACATGACAAGCCAACATCGTTTGTGCAAGATGTGCTTGGGCGAGAGCCTGGCCTCATGATCACCGCGCGCAGCGTCCACAATCTCCATGTCTTGATTCGTTCCCGGCTTCGTTGCCCGGGCGAGGGTGGCTGGCAGTATGGAAGGAGTTCTCTAACTTCATGAGTCGATTCGGTCGCGATAGTGGTCCGCCGGTGCAACGCACACGCGTGAACTTTCTGATCCGCATCACCCCGGTGCGGTTGCTTGGTCCTGAAAACGAACAGCTCGGCGTGGTCGAAACCGCCGACGCGATTCGCATGGCTCAAGACAAAGGGATGGATCTTGTCGAGATCGTGCCGGACCAGCGTCCGCCGGTCTGCAAGATCATGGACTACGGCAAGTACAAGTACGAGCTTTCGCAGAAGGCCCGCAAGCAGCGCGCAAGCTCGAAAGCCACCGAAATGAAAGAGCTGCGCCTGGGTCGCAGCGTGAAGATCGACACGCACGACATCAAGGTGCGCGTCGACCAGGCCCGCCGCTTCATGATGGCCGGCCACAAGGTCATGTTCACCCAGCGCTTCAAGGGCCGCGAAATCGCGCACAAGGATCTGGGCCTGCAGAACCTCGCCGACGTGCGTGACGCACTGGCCGACATCAGCAAGGTCGAGCAGACCCCGCGCTGGATGGGCAAGCAGGCCAGCATCATCCTCGCGCCCGACAAGCCCAAGATCGAAGCCGCCAAGCGCAAGCTCGAAAAGGAAAAGGCCGAGAAGCTCGCACGCGGCGAAAAGGTCGAAGCCGAAAAGAGCATCGAGGAACTCGAGAAGGAAATCGAGGCCGAGAACGAGCAGGATGTCGGCGACGACGGCGAGGATTAAGCCCCGCAATAGACTCTCTCTTGCAAACAACAACCCCGAGCGTTCACACGCTCGGGGTTTTCAATTTCACATTGCCGGCAAGTTTGCACGACACAGATGCGCGAGTCGAATCACGCTTGATTTCCGGCGCTCAGCGTGCGCCGACCGTACCGCCCGTCGGCAGCTTGATCTTCGGCGTCGCCATCACGATCACATCGCGCTTGTGCTCGTACTGCGCTGGCAGCTTGAGTGTCGTGCCCAGTTCTGCGAGCGGCTCATCCGCCGTGAAGCCGGGTTGATCGGTTGCGAACTCAAACAGCACATGGCCAGGCTCACGGAAGTAGATCGACTGGAAGTACTGGCGATCGATGACAGGCGTCACGCGCAGGTCATTCTCTGCGATGACCCGCTGCCACTTCTGATGCGTTGCCAGATCAGGCGTGCGGAATGCCACGTGGTGCACCACGCCTGCGCCCAGCTTGCTCGTGGGTGCATCGCTCGGTGTCACGATGTCAACCACGCGTGCAAACGCAGTTGCGTCACCACTTGCGATGAAGCGAGTGCGGCCGTTCTCGGCGCCTGCCGCGGTGAAGCTCATCGCGCCTTGCAGCAGCGACGCGGTCTCGCTCGCGTCCGCAAGCGACAAGGTCACACTGTGAAATCCACGCAGCGCGTGCTGCGCAGGAATGTCGCGCGTCGCGAACGGCTTGGCGCCTGGACCGTCATGAAACACGATTTCCAGCCGCATGCCGTCGTGGTCTTCAAACGCCAGCACGTCATCGCCAAATCGTGTCGACGCCGTCGCTGCGATCTTCGCGGATGCCAGGCGATCACTCCACCACTGCTTCGACGCCTTGGGCGCGTTGAACGCCGTCGCGATCACGCTGCCCGTGCCTTGCACGCCGCGCTTGACATGCGGCCACGGAAAGAACGTGAGCGCGGTGCCCGGCTCGCCCGACTCGTTGCCGAAGTAGAAGTGATACGTGCCCGGATCATCGAAGTTGACCGTGAGCTTGACGAACCGCAACCCGAGCGTCTGCGTGTAGAAGTCAAGGTTGCGCTGCGGATCACTCGCGACGGCGGTCACATGGTGAATCCCGACGATGGGAGCAAGTGCGGACGGCTTGACGTAGTTGCGAGGCATGGTTGTCTCCAATTAGTTGTTAAGACAACCAATTCGATGCCGCACGCTCATTTCGGTGACACTGCCGTGGCGAACTTGCAACGCCGCACGCCGATGAAGACCAGCGACTCAAAGACAAACAGGCCGGCAATGAGCCCACCCACCACCAAACCGCCTTGAATGACCGCATTCCACGAGATCGGATCCGGATACACCGGTGCGATACTGAACGTGCCGTTTGGCGCGACGTTAAACAACACCAGCACGCTGTACAACAGCGCCATCGCCAGCATGGGCAGTGTGGCAAAAAGAATCCAGCCATAGCTGGCATGACTGACAATCTGCCACGCCGCCTGCGGCGTGAGTCGCCAACCGCGCTGTCGCGAAATGAATCGCACGCCGAAGACTTCAAGCGCGGTCAGTACGAACAGCAGCCCCGCTGCGATGGTGGCGAGCGCGACCCAGACAACCGCCGTGAGCGCAAGTTGAGCAACGATGTGCCGCGTGTGCCCGCCGCGTGATGGATCGCCGATGAGCGTGCCAACCCAAGGATCAACCAGAATCGCGCCCGCGATGAACAAGTTGATCGCCAGCAGCACACGCCCACTGCGTGGCTCGATGCGCACGCGATCAAAGGTCTGCTTCGGGTGTCTCAGCACGCCCCACGCGGTGCGCAGCCACGCGGTAAAGGCGTATCGCCATTGAAAGTTCGCGTGCCCGCGGAACTTTTGCCAGTCGCTGCCTTCACGTTGCGCGGGCAACGACGTTGCAATGGGCCTGCCGCACTCTGGGCAGTTGCCAGGTGGAGCAGGATCCGCCGGATTCTCGATCAGACCTTCAAGCAGGTAACCGCACGTTTCGCAGAGCAGCGTGTGCGGAGTGTGAGACGTCATGTCGGGAAGATACGTTGGCGGATTGTGGTGTGTTCTTTGGTTCTACGAAGTGAGTGTTGCAGGCCTGAGAGATGAGGGCATTTGGCCGCTCCGGAGGAGCGGCCCACTGCGATCTGTCAACCGATCTTCTCCACATTGCCCATGTACGGTCGCAGCACTTTCGGGACGCTCACGCTGCCGTCCTTCTGCTGGTGGATTTCCAGCAGCGGAATCAGGAAGCGCGGGCTGGCCAGCACGGTGTTGTTGAGGCTGTGGCAGAAGGTGGTTTCGCCCTTGCCCGCTTCGCCACCCGCGCGATAGCGCATGTTGAGGCGGCGGCACTGGAAGTCATACAAACGCGATGCGCTGTGCGTTTCGCCGTAGCCATCGCGGCTGGGCATCCAGCTTTCGATGTCGACCATGTCGGCGTTCTTCACGCCCAGGTCACCCGAGCAGCATTGCAGCAGGCGATACGGAATCTCCATGCTTTGCAGCAACTCTTCGACGAAGCCGATCATCTTTTTGTGCCACTGGCGGCTCTCGGCTTCGTCTGCCTTGCAGATCACCACTTGCTCAACCTTGTCGAACTGGTGAATGCGGTACAAGCCGGCGGTGTCCTTACCAGCGGCGCCAGCTTCGCGGCGATAGCAGGGCGACACCGTCACGTAGCGAATCGGCAGTTGCGACTCATCGAGAATCTCGCCACTGTGGATGCCCATGAGGCCCACTTCGCCTGTGCCCGTGAGGAACAGGTCGTAGCCGCCGCCTCGCTTGCTTTCTTCGATGTGATACGCCTGTTCGCGGCCGGCGGGGAAGAAGCCGGTGCCAACCATGGTTTCTTCGCGCACGATCGTCGGCACGCTCATGGGAGCGAAGCCGTGCTTGTCGATCATGTAGTTAAAGGCGTACTGCAGCACCGCCTGGTGCAGACGCATGCCCATGCCGGTGAGCACGTAGCTGCGTGAGCCGGCGAGCTTCACGCCGCGTTCAAAGTCGGCGAGTTTGAGATCGCGCAGGATCTCAAGGTGGGTCTTGGGCTTGAAGCCTTTGTTGGCTTCGAAAGACTTGCTCACATCAAAGTGCGCCGGGTTCCAGCGTTTGATTTCAACGTTGTCTTCGCTGCCCTTGCCCACGGGCACATCCGCGTCGGGCGGCAGCGGCACTTGCAGCAGCAGATCGAGAATCTGCGGCTCCAGCGCCTGCTCCTGGGCTTCGAGTTCCTGGATCGCGCTCTTCATCTTGGCGGGGGCCAGCTTGAGTTCTTCGAGCTGCTTCTCAATGGCTTCGCGGGCATCGCCGCTCACGCCCTTGAGGGCACCTTGCAGCTTGCCGATCTGCGGGCCGGCCTCCTTGCTCAGGCGGTTCTGCTCGGCGCGGAGCTTCTCGCGTTCCATCGTGATGGCGCGCTTCTTCTCATCGAGTTGCAGCAGCTTCTCGATGTCAACGTGCACGTTCTTGGCTTTCGCGCCGAGGGCGAAGCGGGCGGGGTTTTCGCGGAGGGCCTTGAGGTCGATCATGGGGCGGGAGGGTAGGTCGATCCCGAGAAAACAGAAGGCCGACGACTTTCGTCGCCGGCCCTCTGGCGTGTTGAGTACACAGGAAGTTGCGCAACCGGATCAGGTCGAGCAAGGCCCGCCCGACAGAACCGTGAAGAAGTCGATCACGTCCTGATCCTCCGGGAAAACGGCGTTGTTGTTGAAGTCGATATCGCACGGCCCGCTGTACGGGCAGGGGGCGCCCGAGAGCACGTTGAAGAAGTCGATGACGTCCTGATCTTCGGGAAAGACGTCGTTGCGGTTGAAGTCGATGCTGTCGCAACCGGCGGGAGCACAGCCCCACTCTGCGAAGAACGCACTAGGACGGCCGTCGGCGGTGGCGAAGAAGCCGCCTGCGAGCAGCGTGTCACCTCGCACCGCGAGTGCGGCGACAGATTCGCCCACCAGTTGCACGCCCACAACCTGCTGGCCGATACCCATTCCCAGCGAGCGCCATGTCGTGCCGTTCCACGCGGCGATGTTGCGGACGGAGTTGCCGCCGGCGCTTGAGAAGAAACCAGCGACGACGAGTTCGTTATCTATGACTTGCATGTCGGCGATAAAGCCGGGTCCAGTGACACCAGCCACGCCGCCGCCCACGGGCACCCAGGTGGTGCCGGTCCAGCGGGCGATGCCGCCAATGAAGGCTGTACTGCCCACCAGACGCAGTTCCGATCCGGCGGCGTACAGCTCACCGTTGTAGACCTCGACGGCTTGCACGATACCGGTCAGCAGCGGGTCGCCTTCTTCCGTGACACCCAGCACGCTGATCTGATTGGACTCGTTCACGATGCCCACGCACGATGCGAAGACGGAGCCGTTTGATTCGACAAGTGAATTGCCGCCGACGACCAGTTGGCCGTTGAATCGCGTCACGTCGTACACCGAGGCGAAGGGCGTGAGCGCGGATGCGGCGACATTCCACGATGCGCCATCCCACTTGTAGAGCGGCGTGCTCGAGACGAGCGTGCTCGCGTAGAGACCATCGGCGAGTTCTTCGACAAAGCCGATGGGAATGAAGCCTGTGGGGTTGGGCAGGTCGGCACCAAGCTGTGTCCACGAGCCGTCTTCGAGTGCGAAGACACGTGCGTTTGTGCCGTTGGAAGAGATGAGTGCAGCGGTATCGCCAAAGGATGTGAGATCATCAATGCCGCCGTCGAAACCATCGCCGGCTTGTTGCCAGCCTGAGCCGTCATTGACTGCGACGTTGAGCGCGTTGACGCTGGCGAATGCGCCGAATCGGCCAGCCACGTATGTCTTGCCGTCGGCCACGGCGACTCCTCGCACAGGGCCGGTGCCACCGGTCGCAAGCGGAGATGCCCACGCGGTGCCGTTCCACGCGATGACGTTGGATGTCGATGTTTCGCCCGCGAGCGTGAAATCACCCACGACGAAGAGCTTGTTGTCAAAGACTGCGGTGTCGTTCACGATGCCGGCGATGCCGGGTGAAGAGGTGCGAGGCAGCGCGGGACCGATGGGTTGCCACGTCTGCGTTGCGGCGTCGAGTCGCATGATGTTTGTGGCGAGCGTGCCGCTCAGATCACCTGCGAACTGGCCAGTCACGTAGATTTCCGAGCCGAACACTTCGGCGTTGTCAGCGATGCCATTAATGGCCGGGCCAACCGGTTCCCACGTGCTGCCGCCTAGCCAGCGGAAGACGGCGGAGGTGATGAACGAACCGGTTGAGTTTCGTGCGACGACATGCAACTGGTTGTTGAACTCGAACAAGTCGTAGCCGAAGCCGACGACGCTCGTATCCCACACGCCCTCCCACGTTGTGCCGTTCCAACGTTCGACGGCTTCCTGCGACACGAATGAGCCCGGCAGCGCGCCAGCGCGGAACAGGTCGCCGTTGAAGACGGCGTAGTCGCGTACATCATCAACGCGACGGGGACCGAACCGCGTCCAGACGCCATTGGTCAGGATGTAAGAACCATCGGAGCAGGCTGCGATGAGTGTGTTCTGCCACACACCCAGCGACAGGATGCGAAAGGGCAAGCCGCGATTGACATCAGGCGCGAGGCCAGTGCCCACTGCCTCCCACTGCGTGCCGGTCCAGCGAGCGATGTTGAGCTCACTGTTGAATGAATCGCCGACACTGAACTGCCCCGCGATGACGAGATTGCCCTGAAAGACGGCGAGTGCGTTGATGTCGCTGATGGCACAGAGACTGCCGGGGTTGCAGGCGGAGCTCGCGCCGATGGGGCCAAGCGTGATGGGCTGGAAGGAGGTGCCGTTCCATGTCGCCACGACCCACGAGGGGGTGTTGCCCGCGTGCAGCACGCGACCTGCGAGCACAAGCAGTTCAGCGGCGGGGCCGGGGCCGTCTGGATCCCACGTGGTTGCGAGGCTGGGGCCGCCGATCACGCCACGGACGGGCTGACCTTCAAGCCAGGTCTTGGTGCACTGGGCGAAAGCAACGTGCGACGAAGCGAACGTGGCAGCAGAAACGAGTGCAGCGTGGGCGCAGGACAACACAGAACCATTGCGCGGGCGTCGCATGAGCAATTCCTTTCCGGGTGGGCACGATGATGGCACCAGCGAGGCAGCGAGAGCCAACTGGGCGGACAGGAAACGGATTCGTGTAACGTTGAAGCAGAGTTGCGAAAGAGTTCTCAAAATGTCATCGAATTTCATATACGACCGTCGTGCGGGTGGCGGTAGGGATTTGTGGCTGCGAGGGGCGTGCGTGCGGTTACGCTTGGCCATGCATCAGGATGGTGATGGATCGCAGCGTGTGCTGACATGGTCGGTGCTGCTAGCCAAGTGGACGGAGTTTGCGAAGGCGTCGACCGTGCTGCCGGATGAGGGCGATGCGGGACGCGTGAAGCGCAATGTGGCGGCGATCATCGGATTGCAGGCAGTGACGTGCGCGCTAGGCGAGATTGATGCGCTGGCGGCGGACGAACGTGCGGCGGGTATTGATCTGGCGGCGGTGCAGATACGGTCGCTGGCGGCGCAACTGAATGAAGCATGGCGCGGCGAAGTGATGCCGGAAGGATTGGTGGAACTCATGACGGATGCGAAGATCGCGCTGGCGGCAGCGAAGGACGGCGGCGTGGAATTCACGGTGGTGCAGGCTCCGCTGATCGCGGAGCATCCGGCGGAGATGGCCACGGCGCTGCTGGCAACTGGGTTCGCGGGAGATCTGTATTTGGCGGCACCGGGTGTGCCGCTGTTTGCGGGTTGCCCGGCGGGCTTTGTGCGATTGGCGAAGGGCGGTGCGCCCAGCGCTGACGTGATCGCGGAGATCGCGAGCTTTCTGGGCAAGCGAGAGGTGAAGTACAAAGGCGCGCCACGCTTTCGGCAGGCGTATCGGCAGTTTGATTTCGGTCGCGGCGGACCGGTGCGCGATGTGGTGATTGTGAATGACGAAGGGCTGCCGGCAGGGCAACCGCTGCTGGTGCCGGTAATCCTGGGTGGACAGCTTCAGCCTGTGCCACTGCCTATTCCGGCTGCGCGGAATCAGGATGAACTGCCGGTGGAGTTTGAATGATGCGGTGAGCGAGTTTGTTGCAGCAAACGACAAAGCCCGCGAGTGTGACTCGCGGGCTTTTGTGTTGTTTGCTTGATGCTAAAGGCCTTCGGATTACTTGCGACGGCGACGAGCGGCGAAGAGGCCAGCCACCGCGAAGGCACCAACTGCACCGGGCGTGGGCACGGCGAGGGCGTTGGCGAAGACCCAGTCACCCACGGCGCTGCCCGCGGCGAGACCGGCCTGATTGTCGAACTGCCAGTGGATGCCGCCATAGATGCGGCTCATGCCAGCTTCGTTCATCGCATCGGTGAAGCTGTTGTACTGGCGGCTGCGACCATCGCCCATGACGGTGAAGGTGAAGTTGTCGCTACCGACAATGTTGCGGAGGACCGCAGCCGCTGCGCTGCTGAAGGTGCTGTGGCCGCTGGTGTAGCTGGGGTGGTTGGGCGTGGCGAAGAGAGGCATCCAGCTGCTATCGCCCACGGTGGCGGCGTTGCCATCGGTGTCACCCAACTGAATGCCGGTTTCAGGGCGCCAGATGAGTTGGCTGTACTTGGTTTCCCACGAGGTCACGCCAGCGTCGGCGACGGCGAGGCCAAGCAGAGCGAACATGCGGGCGCTGTCGTCGATGTTGAGGCTGCGCGACGCGGCGATCTGCTGCGCGACCTGGTTCCACTGCCCGGGGGGCGTAACGGTGTTGCCACCGGCGCGCCAGAGGAAAGCCGTGTCGGTCTGATACTGCGTGCGTGTCGCACTGTCGACGCGGCCGAGTTCCTTCACTTCGTTGTACGCGGCGGCGTACGCGGCACTGTTGAGCGCGGGTGCGGCGGGAGCGGCAAACTGCGATGAACTATTCACGACGAAGGGACGCACCGAGCCCCAGTGAGGCAGAATGGGTGACGCGGTGAGCGGCACGGTGCGCCACTGGCCCGGCTGGGTGCCATTGGTGAATGACACGGTGTTGCTGCTGTTGTCGGTTGCGCGGTTGGCGAGCATGGCGCTCGCGGCTTGGCCACCGAGCGTGATGCCATCGAACTTGGCGGCACCGTCGGAGATGCCGCCCAAGTGCGACGTGAGGCGAGCGTTGATCTGAGCGGCGCGAGTCGGGAAGAGCTCGAGCATGACACCCGCGGCGGCCTGCGCTGCGGCGGCTTCCTTGCTTGTGCCCGTGGGGCATTCAAAGTACTGCTGGAAGCTGCGGAAGTTGCGATCGAGGCTGTTCACCGCTTCGAACTGAGCGGTGTGCACCATGGCCATGGCGCGAGCGGCGCGGGGCGGGGCCATGTTGGTGGCGGAGATTGCGCTGAGCAGTTCCTGGTTCCAGTCGACGATGACGTCGGCCTGAGCAACCGTGGTGAAGGCACCGGCAGCGAGCGTGATGGCGGTAATCAGCGTGCGAGTCTTCATTTTCGAATCTCCCGTTCCCTTGCATGTTCCGACGCGATGCCGGCGAGCCTGCGTGTTGGCTGTCGGCATTACGAATAGAGCACGGATTTCAGCGGATGCAAGCACATCGGGGAGAATGCGGGGTTGGGATGCGTGGACGGGGCCGCACAGACGTTTGTGCTTCACAGGATTGACGGTGAAGGTCCGGATATGAAGCTGCGATAACGCGCGGGTCGCTACGATTGCGGATCTTCTGAAACAGGCTCTTATGCAAGCACTTTCGTTTGAAGTTCTGATCATCGGCGGCGGTCATGCTGGCGTGGAAGCTGCGTGGGCGGCGGCGAACCTGCTGCCCGGCAAGGGCACCGTGGGGCTGGTGACGATTGATCCGAGCAAGATCGGCGTGATGAGTTGCAATCCGGCGATCGGGGGCCTCGCGAAGGGCCAGCTTGTGCGCGAGATTGACGCGCTGGGCGGGCTGATGGGCCTGGCGACGGACGCCACGGGCATTCAGTTCAAGATGCTCAACACGAGCAAGGGTCCGGCGGTGCACGGGCCGCGGGCCCAGTGCGACAAGCATGCGTATGCGGAAGCCGTGCAGATGCTGATTGCGTCGCGCGAAGAGATCGCGATCGTGCATGGCACGGTGGAGCGATTACTGGTGGATGGCAAGGTGTGCGCGGGTGCGGTGATTGCGTCACCCTTGCAAGGCGAAGTGACGGTGCATGCGCGGGCGGTCGTGCTGACGACGGGCACCTTCATGAAGGGATTGATGCACACGGGTGAGAGCAAGACGGCGGGCGGGCGCGCGGGGGAAGCGGCGGCGCATCGCATCAGTGATTCACTGCGGGAGTTGGGCTTTGAACTGGGGCGACTGAAGACGGGCACGCCGCCGCGGCTGAAGCGGGACACGATTGATTGGAAGGCACTGGGCGAGCAGTTGCCTGATGACGCGCCGATTCCCTTTAGTGATTTGACCGATGCGAGCGTGGCGCAGCCGGAACTGGCGACATCGCGGGCATGCGTGACGTGGTGGGCGCGGGAGTATGAGGCTCGCGGCGACACACTGGCGCACGAGCGGCTGCAAGCGTGGCGCGACGGTGGCTTTATGCAGCGCGTGTTTCCGCTGTTGCCGCAGGTTTCATGCCGAACGACGCAGACATCGGGAGCATCGCACGAGGTCATTCGCGCGAATGTGCACCGTGCGCCGATGTACAACGGGCAGATTGAGAGCGCAGGGCCGCGGTATTGCCCCAGTATCGAAGACAAGGTGATGCGGTTCGCGGATCGTGACAGTCATGGCGTGTTCCTGGAGCCTGAGAGTTTGCGCAGTGACTGGGTGTATTGCAACGGCATCAGCAGCAGTTTGCCGGCGGATGTGCAGGATGTGATCGTGCGGAGCATGCCTGGGTGTGAAAGGGCTGAGGTTCATCGCTACGGGTATGCGGTGGAGTATGACATGGTGCGGCCGCACCAGATTCATGTGACGGGGCACAGCAAGCTGGTGACGGGTTTGTTCCTTGCGGGGCAAATCAACGGCACGAGCGGGTATGAAGAGGCGGCGGCGCAGGGGCTGGTGGCTGGCGTGAATGCGGCGAAGTTTGCGAAGCGTGAGGGCGACTTTGTGCTGGGGCGCGAGCAGGCGTACATCGGCGTGCTGATGGATGACCTCGTCACGAAGACGCCTGTAGAGCCTTATCGCATGTTTACAAGCCGGGCGGAGCATCGACTGCTGCTGCGGGCGGACAATGCACCGGAGCGGCTGACGCAGCGCGCGATTGATACGGGGCTTTTGGGTTCGACGGCGCTGGGGGCGCGGCGACGCGAGATGTTTGTGCGGCGCAGTGAGCAGACGCGGGCGCTGCACACGCTGGTAGATGCGACGAGCGTGAACGGGCACGCGTTGGAGAAACTGCTGCGCGGGCAGGCGTTTGAACTGGAGCAGTTCAAGGCGGCGCTGCCTGCAGCGAGGTTTGATGAAGCGGTGTGGCGCACGGTGCATGCGGAGCGGCGGTATGCGGCCTACATCGTGCGGCAGCAGGCTGAAGTGAAGCGGCACGCGGAGATGGAGCACAAGCGGCTGCCGACGCAGGTTGATTATCTTGCGATTCAGCACCTGCGGCCTGAGGCGCGGCAGGCCCTGCATCGGTTTCGGCCTGATACGTACGGGCAGGCGGCGCGGCTTGAAGGCATCACGCCGGCGGATATCACGCTGCTGAGCGTGCTACTTGGTAAACGCTGAAGCCTTGGTTGCGTGCGAGAACACGCCGCGGCGTGTGATGGTGTGGACGTTGATGACTGGCAACGTGCCCCACTGCCCGACAGTCGCGGAGACCTCGACGGATTCGGCGATGAGCTTTGCGTGGTCGGGCTGCCAGCCTGCGGCGATGACGTATGCACCGTCAGCCGTGACGAGCATGGCGGGAATGCCATTGGTGACACAGAGTGTTGCGCAGGCTTTGTGGGATTTGCCATCGCCTGGCTTCATGGCGCCCAAGTAGCACTTGGCATCGACGATTTCACCCACGAGTGTTGTGGATGAAGCTTGCCAGACGAGTTGGGGCAGTGTGTCGGGAGGTGTGGTCGAGGCTGCGAGGCTTGCGATCTCAAGCATCGTGGTTGAACCGCGTGAGAGCGTGGTGCCGGTGAGGGTGATGTGCGAGCCATGCAACGGTGTGACGCGCGGCTGGGCTCCTTGCTTGCCCTCTTCCACAAGCAGTGTGAGCTGCGGCTCGCCGGTGGGCGTCGTGTGAAGAAGGGCGGGCAGCGGCTGGGCGATGAGGGTGCCTGAGAGGGTTGTGAGTGACTGGTTCCAGATGGCTTTGCCGGGCGAACGCTGTGCGGCGGCGATGCCGATAGCGAGCACGGCGAGCGTGCAGAGCAGGCCCGGAATGAGCACGAGCAGCGAGCGACGTATCTGCGCGGGGACGTCGCGATAGCCGACGTAGATGTCATCGGTGCGCGGCGTGCTCATGTGGATTGGTCCTTGGGATGCGAACGTACCTGCACGGTGCGACCTTCGACGCGCACTTCGTAAGTCGCGAGTTGCTCGGTGAATGGCGGCGGGCTCGCGCCGGTCTGTGGCAGATACTGGTAGCCGTGCCACGGGCACGTGATGCAACCATCTATGGTGGCGCCTTCTCCCAGCGGGCCACCTTGGTGGACGCATGTGTTGGCGACGGCGTGAAACTCGCCCTGATGAAGGAAGACGGCGATGCTCTCACGGCCTTGGGGGCAGACGGTGCGAGCGCGACCTTCGGTGAAGTCGGTGACTTGGGCGACGGTGAGCCAGGTTGCTGCTTCGCGGCTGGCGAGGTGGTCGGCGCGGTGCTGAGAAGTGGCGGCGAGGGCGTGGAGCGTGGCAAGCGTGGCGGCGCCAACGGTGAGTGCGGCGGCGTGGATCCAATGCCGATCGGATTGCAAAGCGCCAAGCAGCACGTGCGCGACCAGCAATGCATACGCGATGTAGACGAGCATGTGCAGCCACTTCCACAGACGCGGCGAGAGGACTTTGAGCCAAAAGTCGTGGCTGGTAGCGGCAAGCAACGCGAGGATGAGCAGGGCGGCGAAGCCCAGCCATTCAAACGGGAAACCACTGATGCTGCGGAGATCTCCCGAGCCCAAGATGGCACGGAGGGGGTTCACGCCGCCAAATGCGCCGTAGTACAACGTGGCAAGCGTGGCGTGGAAGAGGCAGACGAGAAATGTGGCAACGCCCAGATGGCGACGGTTGTAGAGCAGTGCCGCAGCAGCAGGCCAGAGGCGAGCGAGCGGCCCGATAGCAAGCGTGATGTGCAGCAACGTGAAGCCGCCGACTGCACTCGCGCGGATGAGCAGGACTTCGTCGCTGATGGCCTCGCCATCCGGTGCGGTCAGTTTGCTGATGAGCACGAAGCCAGCGAAGATAATGAGAATCGCGAGCGTGACGACGATGTCGTAGACGCGTTTGTGCGGGTTCCACTGAATGAGGCGGTAGGAGGCGCTCATGATTGACGAACGGTGATGACGAGCCACGCGCACGCTGCAAGAGCGCACGCGGTGAAGAGAAGCGGCGCAAACCAACGGTGGACTGTGCGTTGCTGGGGAGTCATGAGGACGGACGACGGAGCAGGAAGTAGAGGAGGAAGGGCCAGGTGAGGATGCAACCGGGGAGCCAGAGGCAACGCACGATCATCGATGCGTGCGCAGCGACGGGATCAAGTCGCTTGATCCAGAAGAGGACAAAGCCCGGCGCGAAGATCGCGCCGAGCGTGAGATAGAGCATGATGACGTTGAGTGCGATCATGAGCCCTTGAGCAGATAGCTGATAGGGTTCTTGATCGCGGCTCGCACCTGCTGCTGGCGGAGGGCGAGGACCCCCACTGCTGCACCGAAGACGATGAGTGCGAGCGTGAAGAGCAGGCCGTTGTCATTCTGCACGACGATGCCCAGCGGGCCCAGGTGACTGGCGATGGCGCCGAGCATGATGCCCACGGCCATGGCCGCGCCGAAGATGGTCGTGCGAGGAATGAGCAGGAGTGCGGCGGCGATGAGCTCGCTGGTGCCTGCGAAGTAGCGACCCCAAGGCTCCACGCCGAGCTTGGAGAAGATGTAGATGGACTCGGGCGCGCCGGTGAACTTGAAGAAGAGCGTTTGAAGCAGAATGGCGGCGGCGATGACCTGCAGAATCCATGCGGCGATCACGCGACCGCGAGGAAGAGCAGGGGCAGATTGTGCATTCATGACGGCTTGCATAGATGGTCCTTTTCCTTGTGTCATTCCTTGGTTGCAGGACACGCAGGTATGGTTTCGCGCTTCTTGTGATCACTTGTGGGCGATCACTTGGCTGACTTCAGGTTGGCGGGCTGCAGGGCACGCAGAGCGGCGATGATGTCAGCGGGTTCGGCGCGGTTGCGGTAGTCGGCATCGACGAAGGCGTAGCGAATGACGCCGTCAGTACCGATGACGTAGGTGGCGCTCAGAGGCAGCTCGTTGGATTCATCGCCATTGAACTTGGCAAGGTCGAGCTTGCCCTTGAACGATGCAGCGATTTCGGGCGGCAGCGTGTAGGCGATGCCGTACTGCTTGGCGACGGCGTTTGACTTGTCGCTGAGGACGTTGAAAGACAGTTCGTTCTTCTGCTGTGTTGTCAGCGAGTTGTCCGGCGTTTGGGGCGAGATGGCCACGAGGTTGGCACCCAGAGCAGTGAGCTCGGGCATGGCCTTCTGGTACTCACGCAGCTGGATGTTGCAATACGGGCACCACGCGCCGCGGTACCACGTCACGACGACGGGGCCCTTTGCGATCAGTGTGGTGAGTGCAACACTTTCGCCATTGGCATCGGGCAGCGTGAACTCGGGAGCCTTCGCGCCGACCTTGAGGGCGGTTTCGGTCACGCCGCCAGCGGCAACGTCGCGGATGCCCTTGTCGTACAGAGCGATGAAATCAGCGGGAGCCTTGGTCGCGAAGTTCTCGCGCATCGCATCGAGCTGCGGCTTGAGCGTTGCCGCGGCGTGCTCGGCGGGCTTGAGCATCGCGGGGTCTTCGCCGCTGAGGGTCTTCCATTTGGCGTCGGCCTGCTTCACTTGGGCGGCGTGGTCTTCCTTTTCCCACTTGGCCTTGGTGTTGCCCCAGAATCCGTCGTAGAAGAGATAGAGGCGATCGTTCTTCACGATGAACTTGGTCGGATCGACTTCGACCTTTTCGCCGTCTTTCATGGCCCAGGCGCACCAGCCGCCATATGCGGGCTCGTACTTGGCGGGGTCAGCGAGGAAGGCATCGCGGTTGGCGGTCGTGGCGAAGTGGTAGACGGCGCCGTTGTAGTCGGTGGTGATATTGGCTTTGCCCTTTTGCGGCGAGCCGCTGAAGTAGGCGACGGGGTCGTAGCCCTTGATGGCGAGCTTGGACTTTGCTTCGAGGTTCCATGCGCTGACGGTGCGAACGGCTTGCACGTGCTGCGCGAACGTAGCAGATGTAATGCTTGAACCGGCGAGCAGAGCGATCATGGCGATGGTGGAGAGTTTCATGTCAGTGTTCCTTCTGTCTCTGTGTTCCGTGTGTCGCAAGTTGGTTGCAGCAGCATCGTGACAGGTTTCAGCGATTGCGTGCGCATGGAAAAACCCGCAGCGATTTGCCGCGGGTTTATGCAGGTTTCATCAAGATGTGCGATCAGTCACCGCGACCGCGGATGCGGTGCATGCTGAACTTCTCGTTGGGCTTGCCGTCACTGAAGACGATTTCGACGTTGAGTTTGTCCGCGCCTTCGGCGGCGTATGTCACACTGGTGACGCCGCGCGTGTTCTGCACGCCATCGAAGGTCGCCTTGGTGCCGTCGGCTTCGCGCAGCTTGAAGACGTTGGCTTCTGTCTCGCCCGCGCGAGGTTCGAGCGGATTGTGGAAGTGGCGCAGACGCAGATACACGCCGTCCTCGGCGACGTTGATGTGAGTCACTTCAACGAAGCGGCCGATGCCATCACCACCGATGCGGCGGAACGTGCCAGCCATGCTCTTGCCGCGGGGCAACATCCAGTGCTCTTCATTGAAGGGCATATTGGGCTTGTCAGTCGCGTCGATCCATGCGCCAGCAAGGAAGGTGAGTGGCGCGAGCTTTGGATCAGCAGCGGGCAGATTGGTGGTATGCGGGTTGGCTCGCGGCGCGCTGGTGCACGCGGTGAGAGCAAGCGGAACGGAAACGAGCAAAGCGGCGAACAACGTTGGTTTGTGCATGTGGTGAGTGTATCGAGCGTGCCATGACGCGAGAGACACCGTGCGCTGATACGCTTGTGCAGGTGAGCGAATCGCATCCCATCATTCTGTTTGACGGCGTGTGCAACTTGTGCAACGCGAGCGTGCAGTGGATCATTCGGCGAGACACACGGGAGGTGTTTCGGTTCGCTGCGCTGCAGTCAGAGGCGGGAAGCCGGGTGCTTTCGCGAGCAGGCGGGAATGCACAACTCGCGGAGAACTTGAGCAGCATGATTGTGATCGACCAGGGGCGCGTACTGACAAAGTCTGACGCGGCGATTGCGATCGCATCACGCCTGGGGGCGCCGTGGCGATGGGCGAAGGTCGGGCGGCTGATTCCGCGGTTTGCGAGAGACTGGGTTTACAGCGTTATCGCACGCAATCGCTATCGCCTGTTTGGCAAGCAGGAAGCGTGCATGATGCCAACGCCTGCGCTGCGTGCCCGATTTCTTGACGCGCAGGAGCAAGCGTGACAAGCTGAGTGCACTCGAGCAAAGCACGAGAGTTACGGACACGCGCCGCCAGCGAGGACGTTGAAGAAGTCGATGACGTCTTGATCTTCGGGGAAGACACCGTTGTTGTTGAAGTCGATGTCGGCGCACGAGGGGCAGGATCCGCCTGCCAGAACGTCGAAGAAGTCGATGACATCCTGATCTTCGGGGAAGACGCCGTTGCGATTGAAGTCGATGCTGTCACAGTCGTTGGCGACCAGCGGCTTGTCGAAGGTGAGCAGCAGATCAAGTGAGGAGGAGTCGGCGTCGTCGCCGGTGTTCTGCAGGAAGATCGGCGCGGAGGAACTAGTGCCTGAGCGGAGCGTGTAGTAGCCCGGGGCGAGCGTGCCTGAGAAGTTCACCGGCCCGTTGCTCGATGGAAGAACAAAAATGGGCTGGCCCACAAACTGCATGTATGAGGTGGGGTCTTCGGTGTCGAGGGCGAGCGTGCCTGTGAGCGTGTAGCTGGTGGTTTCGCGTACGTGGATCGTGACGCTCGTGAAACCGCCGCCGGTGGCGAGGTAACCGCCACCGTCCATGTTGATGACGCTGTGGTTGTTGTTCACCTGCAGGCGAATGGTGCAGGCGTTGGGCAGCGGCGTAACGGTCACGCGTGCGAGCGAGGACGCAGTGGCGACTCCCGATGTGCCAGGTAGCGTGACAATCAGGCCTGGCTGCACCGGCCCCAGTGAGGATGTGAACTGCTGACCGAATACGCCTCCCTGCGGGCTGACCGCGCCACGGATCGGCCCCTCGCTGAAGCTCTCGGGTCCGGCGACGCTGCCTTGACGACCGGTGAGCGTGGTGACGCCCACGGAGTATTCGGCCTCGGGGATACTGACGCCGGATTGCGCGACGGCGAGAGAAGTGACTGCCATCGCGATAAACATCGCGACAACGCTTGTGTTTGCACGCTGCATGTTGAGCCCTCCACGGTGCTGCGCGGGCGAAACGTCACCCACCACAGTCAGGTGCAACGTCAATGGTGCGCAGGTATTGCAGAATGCACCGAGGATTTCGTTGGCCGTGGAGATCAGTCTGAAGCAAATGAAAAGACGGCGACCAAGGGGTCGCCGTCTGTTGGGGTATTCACGTGTTGCTGTTGCGATCAGTCTTCGCGGGGAGCGCTGGGTTCGCGGGGAGCGTCGAAGTCACGACGGGGGCCACGGTCGCCGCCACCACGATCACCGCCGCGGTCACCGCGCGGGCCACGGTCGCCGCCGCGACCACCACGGTCGCCGCCGCGTCCGCCGCGGTCGCCACCACGGCCGCCACGGTCACCACC
>VYMB01000032.1_pt1 | contig 76759 bp, 66 predicted proteins | sample 5115321 | NCBI WGS metagenome assembly VYMB01 (sample SAMN12291794, study PRJNA351875) | freshwater metagenome | isolation source: freshwater lake | place: USA: Michigan, Wintergreen Lake | collected 2011-08-02 | reverse complement strand
GGGCCGCCCGTCCCGGGCGGCCGAATGCCAAAGCCCTCGTGGACCACGCCACGATGTCGAGCGCAAGCTCGACAAGCCCAAGCCCGCCAATTCCGGTGCGCCAGCCGCTTACCCGCTTTGCTCCTTGGAGCAAAGCGGGCCGATCATCCCACGCACGCGGAAACTGAAAGCTGGCCCAATCTGACAAAAGCGCCGAGCCCGCAAACGCGGCCCCGGTCCTGCTTTGTCTTGCCTGCCTTTCCCCTCGTTCGCTCGTTCGCTTCTGCCTCGTCCCATTGCCCAACAAAAAACACCCCAGCCTTCGCCGGGGTGTTCAATCTGACACTTCGTTCACTTAACCCTGCTTCTTCGCCCACTCGTTGAACTCTTCGGCCTTCATTTCCGTCACCTTCGCCTTGGCGAGGATGGCGTCGAGGCTCTTGTGGTCGCGGATCTGGGTGATCAGCGCGTTCACCTGGTTGGTGCGGCGCAGTTCCTGGGCCATCTGGTCCGGGCGAACGTTGCGCTGCATCGCCATCTGCGTGATGCGTTGGTTGACTTCCTGCTGCGTGACCTGCGTGTTGAGCTGTTCGGCCACGCGGAACATGACGAAGAACATCTTGAGATCGCGCTGAGCCGCCGCGCTGCTGGCAGCGCGGAGTTCGGCCATGTGTTCTTCGATCTTGTGCGGTTCGATGCCGCGGTACATCAGTTCGAGGCGACGACGCTCAAGCGTGCGAGCTGCCTGCTGCGCGGTGACGCGAGCGGGCAGATCGACCTTGGTGCTGTCGCCTAGGTACTTGCTGATCTGGCTGTGCATCGCCGACTGCTGCTGGATCTGGACGTTCACACCCAGACGCTGCTTGATGGCGTCCTTCATCTGCTGCTCGGACTCGAGGCCGAACGCCTTGACGACGTCGTCGATCTTCGCCGGGATGATGCGATCGATGCGATCGATCTTGAAGGTCATCGTCAGGTCCGCGTTGCGGATGCCTTCGACTTCGTGCTGCTCAGGGCCCTTGGCCTTGATCGTGAACTCATCGCCCACGCCTGCCTTGCCCATCTGCTTGTCAAAGTCTTCAACCATGATCCCCAGGATCATGCCCTTGCCGTTCTTGTCGGCGGTGGGCTTCTGGACGACTGCGCCTTGCAGGTCGTAGAAGGACTCGCCCTTGGGGCCGGTCATCTTGGCGTGACCGGTCAGGTAGTCGCCGGCTTCCGCCGCGTCGCGGCTTTCGAGCGAACCTTCGTTAATACAGATCTTCTTGATCTCGTCGTTGACCACATCGTCGGTCACTTCGAGCATCGGCTTGCGAATCTCGATGCCGTCGAGGCTGGGGAGTTCGAACTCGGGGAGCACCTCGACTTCGACTTCGAAGGAGAAGGGCTTGCCATCCTGCAGTTCGACCTTGTCGAGGTTGCCGCCCGAGGGGTCGCCGACGATCTTGAGCTTGAGCTCAGTCACGGCATCCTGGAACGCCTTGCTAGCGAGCTCGGCCTTCGCATCCCGACGGACGTTGGCGCCGAACTTCTTCTCGACGAACTGGCGGGGCGCACGGCCCTGGCGGAAGCCCGGGAGCGTGACCTGGCTGGTCAGCACATCGATGCTGGTCTTCAGCTTCTCCTCGACGACCGATGCAGGAACCTCGATCGAGAGTTTCTTGAGGTTGGGACCGGCATCGACGACGTTGACTTTGTTGGTGGTGGACATGACGGGCGACCTTATGGCGAAAACCTGCGAGCGAGCGCGCATGGGAATGCACGACCGCACGCCTCATGCTCCGACACAGATATTCGGCGCACGAAATGGGGGCGTGACGGAAAGCGGCAAGGATAGCAGCCCGGGCGAGCAAGGCAACGAAGTCCAAACAATCGAAACCGGACGGGAGGCGGGCTATGCTCCCCTCCACGAATCGCCGGAGTGGCGGAATGGCAGACGCGCCGGATTCAAAATCCGGTTCCCCCTAAAGGAGTGTGGGTTCAAGTCCCTCCTCCGGCATTGCCGGAACCTCTTCGCCTTACAGGGCGGATGGTCGGCTAAAATCCCGTCCTGCGATCAGGCACTGATACGGGCGCGTTGCCCGGGTTTTTCGCATCGCTCTGTCCCAAGGGGGCACGGGCTGCGGGCCGTTGAGTGTACTGGAAACAGGCGAGACAAACACCCGCGTCAGGCGGGAAAGGAAAGTGACAATGGGCGATCAACCCCAAGGCGAACAGCGTCAGATCCAACTCCGCATCGACGAAAGCAAGATGCAGACGACGTACGCGAACACCATCCGCACCAGCACGACCCAGGACGAAGTCGTTCTGGACTTCGGCATGAACCTCCCGGTTCCCGGTCCTGACAACCAGCCCGCGCTGGTCTTCGGCGTCGGCAGCCGCGTGGTCATGAACTGGCAGGGCGCGAAGCGTCTGGCCATCAGCCTGGGCCAGGTCGTCCGTCAGTATGAAGAGCGCAACGGCGAGATCAACCTTGGCCAGCGCCAGGGCGGCCCCCGCATCAGCCAGTAAGTTTCACCACTCGTTGGCGAATCAAAACCCAGCCGTGATCGGCTGGGTTTTTTCATGCACTCTCACAATCACTTGAAGACCGCGCCGGGTTCGATACGCAGCACCGAGCGTGCGCTGAACATGGCGGTGACTGTCGCGATGAAGAGCACGACGACAAACGTGATGAGCGGTGTGTACCACATGAGGCGGAAGGGGAAGCCAGTGTCGCGCAAGGCGACACCCAACATGCAGCAGATGCCAAGACCGATGCCGTAACCCATGACGGCGGCGTATGACGCTTGCGCGGTGACCATGCCCAGCAGAATGCGGTGGTTGGCGCCGATGGCCTTGAAGGCGGCGTAGAAGCGACTGTTCTCGGTGGTGAACATGTTCATCATGAGGCCTGTGATGGCGAGCCCCACGGCGAAAGCGAAGGTGATCATGACAGTGATCTGACTGATGACACCTGAGTTGATGAAGAACCAGATGACAGTGCGGCGTTTGAACTCACCTGATGTGAGAGCCTGCAACTGCGTCTGTGTAGAGATGCGCTCGGCGACTTTGGTCGCGTCGTCGCCTGGAGCCACACGTACGAGCACGTATGTGAGCTGATTGCGCTGGGCGGGGAGCATGCGCGATGCGGTGGTGTAGGTGGTGTAGAGCACGGGCTGGGGCTGGAAGCGCGGCGTACCTGTGATGTGTCCGGCGATGCGCAGTGTGGTGGTGTTGACGAGCACTTCGTCCCCCACTTCCATCGCGCGGGTCTGCACGTCGAGCAGGCCGGGCTGGCCGCTCCACCAGCGGGAGCGATCGGTGGGCACGACCATTTGGTCGCGGGTGCCGCCAAGATCGAGCAGGGCGGTGTCGGGCTCGCGCAGGCGCAGGGCGTTTTCGCCTGCGGATGTGGGAATGCCCATGAGTGTGGCATCATCGACGCCAATCACATCGACCTGTACGAATGCGCCGTGAGGCATGCGAGCGGCGAATGCGCCCAGCGTGAGACGCGTGGCGGAGGCGACACCTTCGACGCCTCGCACGCGTTCGACGGCGGTCTGCGGCATGTTGATGGCTTGCGTGGCGGACTGGCAGGCGGGGTCCATGACCCAGACGTCGACGCCTGGATTGTCGGCGACAAGGCCGTACGTGCGCGAGAGCATGCCGGCGAACATTGACACCAGCATGGTCATGAGGAATGTGGTGACGGCGATGCCGAAGAGGACGCCGAAGCACTTGCTGGGGTCGCCCAGCAACATGCGGATAGCCAGACGGATCATGCGCGGCCTCGCTTTCGCATGGCGTGGACGATCATGTTCTGCACGCCGCCGATGATGAAATCGGTGAGTCGCTCGGCGAGCTGATCGAGACGCGTTTCGTCGTCGGGCACTTCGATGCCCATGTTTTTCAGCGCGGTCCGGCCATGTACGAAGTTGGAACACAAGCTGAAGATGAAGACGAAAGCGTGCTCGCGCACGTCGGGATCGATGGGGTCGGTGTAGAGCTGATCGATCAGCGAGAGCAAGTTGGCGCGGACGGGCTGGCCCATTTCCTCGACGAGTTGGCGAGCGTCGCGATCCTTGATGCTCAGGGCTCGCAACATGAGTTGCTGGCTTTCGGCACTGACGTGTTTGCCTCGGCGGGCGGTGCGGAGGACCCAGAGGACGAACTGCTTGAGGGTTTCGCGCGGTTCATCGCTCACGGGGACGACGGGGTGCGAGCCGTTCTCAAGGATGGAGGCGGCAGCGTCGCGCATCACGGCGGTAATGAGGCCGGCTTTGTCGCCAAAGTAGTAGCGGATGGACGCAAGATTGCTGCGGGAAGCGGCGGCGATCTGGCGGGTGGTGGTTTCGTTGAATCCCTGCTTGGCGAAGAGCGTGCGAGCCGCACGGAGGATGCGCTGGCGGCGCTTATCACCCACGGACATGGGTGCGGCGGGCGGCTGGCTTTGTCGCGGCGGACGGGATGGGGAGCCGGAGCCGGAAGTTAATCGCATGATTACATTCTTACGCACGACGGGACCGAACGTAATCACTTGATTACTATTTTTGCCAGATGGTTATCCGGCAGTGCCTGCCTTAACACTTGTGCGGAGGGCACGGCCAACAATTCGGCATGTCCAGTTCGCAACCGACTCCGCCTGCCGCTCAGTTGCTGGAACCGAAGGCCGTCCTGGCATCGCTGGGGGGCATCGCAGACGGGGAGGAATCGGCGCTCACCGGTCGCCGGCTGGCGGTGATTGACATCGGCAGCAACTCGATTCGGCTGTTGGTGGTGGAACTGCTGGACAGCGCGCACTGGAAGGTGCTACATGAAGAGCGGTCGATGACGCGGCTGGCGCATGGGCTGTCAGAGACAGGAGCGATTGCGCCGGATTCGCTGGCGCGAAGCGTTGAGGCGGTTGTGCGGTTCAAGGCGATGGCGGATAAGCAGGGCGCGACGGTGCGTGCGTTTGCGACGGCGGCGGTGCGCGATGCGAGCAATCGGGCGGACTTCACGAGTCTGGTGAAGGATCGGGCGGGCATTGCTGTCGAAGTGATCTCAGGGCTGGATGAAGGGAAGCACACGTATCGCTCGGTGGCACGGGCTTTGGATCTGTCGCACGGGCTGTGCGCGGTGGTTGACATCGGCGGCGGCTCGATGGAAGTCGTGTTCAGTATGGATGGGGTGATTACGGAGAGCACGACGATGCCGCTGGGGGCGGTGCGGCTGACGGAGGCGTTTGGCGGGCCAGAACTGGCGGCCGGCGAGAACTTTCAGAAGCTGAAGCGGCATGTGAAGCGCACGATTGCGGAGAGCGTGCGGGAACATGCTGTGCCGCCGGCGATGCTGGTAGGCTGCGGCGGTACGTTCAACACGCTGGCGACACTCGCCGCGGCAGCGCGGGGCGTGGTGATCTCGCGGAACAGCCCTGCGCTGCGCGAGATGGCTCCGATTTCGCACGATCAACTGGCGGCGCTGATTGAGGACTTGCGGCGTGTGTCGCTTGCAGAACGGCTGCGCAAACCGGGACTGCCCAGCGACCGAGCGGACATCATCATCGCGGGGCTGCTTGCTGTTGAGCGGTTGATGAAGCACACGGGGGCGACGCGCATTCACTGCTTTGCGGGCGGGGTGCGCGAAGGGCTGCTGCTGCGGATGATCCGCGATATCTCAAGTGACACGGCAGCGGGCGGTGATGCGGCGACGCTGCTGCGAGAAGTGCGAGAGTTCGCGTCACAGGCGCGGTATGAGAAGGCGCACAGCGAGCATGTGGCGACGCTTGCGCTGTCGCTGTATGACCAGTTTCTGGCGGAGAGTGATCTGATTCCGCGGCTGGGCAGTGAGCCCATGGAGCGGGAACTGCTGGGCTGCGCCGCGATATTGCATGATGTGGGCATTCTGGTGTCGTATGAGAAGCACCACAAGCACAGTGCGACGATGATTCGGCATGCGGAGCTGGCTTCGCTGACGGCGCGGCAGCAGGAGATCGTGGCGCTGGTGGCGCGGTATCACCGGCGGGCGATGCCTGATGCGAAGCACGCGGTGTTCAATGCACTGCCCGCGAAGGATCAGCAGGTTGTCTCGCGGTTGGCGGGCATCTTGCGCATCGCGGATGGACTTGATCGCACGCACGGGCAGATCGTGACGGCGGCGAACGTGCGATTTACGCGTGGAGCGGTGCGCATCGAAGCACACGCGACGATGGACGCGGCGGATGAGGTGAGAGCAGCGGGCAAGAAATCGGACCTGCTCTCTCGCGTGATGCGCACGCCGGTTGAGATTGTGGCGGTGCCTGCTGCGATGATGTGAAGCGGGCGTGATTGGCCTGTTGCGTGATTGGCAGATTCAGCGAGCGATGATGCGGCCGCCTGCGGAGGTTTCGACGCGGGTGATCGTACAGTCTCGCGAGAATTTGGCGCGGTACATGTCGCGCAGGGTGCGAGAGAGCGGGGCGACGACATCGGGCTTGCAGAGGACGATGGCGCAGCCGCCGAAACCGCCCCCCACCATGCGCGCGCCGAAGACACCATCGTGAGCGATGGCAGCGGCGACGATGGCGTCGAGCTCTGCACAACTGACGCGGTAGAGATCGCGCAGTGATTCGTGGCTGCGCGTGAGCAACTGGCCCAGACCTTTGATATCGCCTCGCTTGAGCGCGTCGACTGCGGCGTGGACGCGGGTGTTCTCTTCCATCACATGGCTGGCGATGTTGAATTGATCGTCAGAGATTTCAGCGCGGCGATTCTCGATACTGGCGAGGTCGACGTCGCTGAGGTAGAGCGCACCGAGCAGCGTTTCGAGCTGTTTGCAGGCTTCGACGCGCGAGGCGTACTCACCTGCGGCGAGAGCGTGCTTGATGTTGCTGTTGACCACGAGCACCGCGAGTTGGTCGGGCGGCGGCATGGGGACGAAGGTGGGCTTGTAGGGTTCGCGGCAGCGCATCATCATCGCGGTGCCTTCTTTGGCGAGGACGGCGATGGCCTGGTCCATGATGCCGCAGGGCACGCCGGCGAAGTTACGTTCGGCTTCGCGACAGGCGTTGATGACATCCCACTGTGACAGCTCGACATCTGACGCGGCCTGGACCCACATGGCGAGGGCGACTTCGAGCGCAGCGCTGCTGGAGAGGCCGCCACCCAAAGGCACATCGCTGGCGATGACCATGTCGATGTTGGTGAGAGGCTTGCCGCCGATCTTGGCGGTGAGTTCGCGGGCGCGGTCGATGGCGCCGGCGACGTAGCTCTTCCAACTGCCGCGGGAAAAGCCGCTGGGGGGCTTGCCACCTGCGAGGGGATAGAGATTCTTGCGGATATCGACGAGCCAGAGTTCGCCCGCGGGTGCGTCGGGATCGAGCGGGGCGGTTGCGCCGGCATCGGCGGCGAAGATGCGGCTCATGCCTTCGATCTCGCCGGGCGCGGCGATGACGTAGCAGTGGCGATCGATAGCGAAGGGGAGCACGAAGCCGCCTGAATAGTCGGTGTGCTCGCCAATGAGATTGACGCGGCCAGGGGCAGCGGTGATCCAGACAGGCTTGCGGTTGAACTGCTGGACGAAGGCGGCGACGCCACGGCGCAAGGCTGGGCCATGCGGGCGCGGGGCGGCGGGCGCTTGGGGCGCAGGGTTCATTGTGTCGGGAGCGTCAACTTCCGGTCCCATCATCAACTCCGCGTGAGGGGTGCGGTGGGCAGGCAGCGGCGATCAGGCTCCGCGACTTGCCCACACGTGAAGGACCATCGCCAAGAAGACGACGAGAATCAATGCGAAGTGAAGGCAGGCAACCCTTATCGCGCGTTTGGGCGTCCACCTCATCAGCATGATGAGCACACACAGATATGCGCCGATGCCCAATAACGGCTCCTCGAGTTTGATGTCGAGTCCGAGTTGCATGTTGAAGAAGAGCCACGCGCTGGCGACGGCGACGCTCATGCGAGCGAAGACATCGCGCCAGGCGCCGAGCGGGCGAGCTTCGATGCGTGCCCAGCCCCACGCGGCGACGAGGCCTGTTGCCGAGTGCAGCAGTGTGTTGTAGATGGTGGAGATGATGACGGCGAGCTGCGAATGCTCGGGATTGACGACGTTGGCTGCGCCGATCCACGCGGCGATGACGGTGAGCGCGCCGGCGAGACCGAAGTAGAAGTTGCTGTTTTTCAGGCGAGGATCGAGCAGCGGCTGGGTGAGAGGCTGGGGTGCCTCGTCGTCGTCTTCGTCGTCGTGGACGGAGGTGCGGCGTTCCATCTCTTCGCGTTCGAGCTGCTTTTCGAGCTCGATGGCGCGTTTGACGGCTTCGCTCTTGGGCGGCGGGGTGTGCGAGGGCGGTGGCGCGGGCTCGAGGTCGTACGCGGCGGCGGCGTCACTGGGCGCGCTTGGCGCGGGCGTGGCGTCGGGCTGAGGCGGCTTGGCGGATTCGTCGGACATGGGTACGAGGCCCTGCATGCGGGTTTATCGACCGCGCGGTGCGGTGATTGGTGAGGATTCTGACGAACCGGAGGCGAACGAGGCGGCACAGGTGATACAGACGATTTTCAGCGCTTGCCGCGGACGAACCAGTCCATCAATTCGTGTCCTTCTGTCAGACGAATGCCGCTGGCTGAGGCGGCGAGTTCGGTGAACTCGTGCTGGTGCGTGGGCGCGATGCCTGTGCCTGCCAGTAGGAAGGGGACGGGTGTTGCGTCGTGCTTGCGCGTGCTGCAGAGGGTGTAGTGATCAGGCATCATGAGGAGGCGGTGGTCGCCTCGGCGGGTGAGTTCGCGCGTGATGGGGCCCACGATGTGCGTGTCGATGGCTTCGAGCGCGGCGACTTTGGTGGCGATGTCGCCCTGGTGGCTGGCTTCGTCGGGACTTTCGACATGGCAGCAGACGACGTCGTAGCTATCGAGGGCGGCGATGGTGGCGCGGCCTTGGGCGGCGTAGTCGGTGTCGTGATAGCTTGTGAGGCCCGGCACTTCGAGGCGGTCCCAGCCGATGTAGGCGGCGATGCCACGGAGAAGATCGACGCTGGTGATCATGCAGCCGCGGAGGCCGAAGCGCGATTGGAAGCTGGGGACGGTGGGCTTGGTGCCTTGGCCCCAGATCCACGCCATGGTGGCCATGCGTTTGCCTGCTGCTTTGCGGGCGAGGTTGATGGGGTGTGTGGGGAGGAAGTCTGCGGAGAGGAGCATGACGCGGCGCAGTTTTTCTGCGGCGGCGTCGCCCTTGGGCAGGTGCGTGCGCCAGGGCTCGCCCGGCACGGCGTGGGGCGGCGTGGTGGTGACGCTTGCGTAGCTGGTGCCTGAGGAATCGACCATGATGTTGCGATAGCTGACACCTGGGTGGAGCGCGAGGCTTGCGAGGAGCGCGGGCTCTTTGCTTTGGAGGTGGGCGAGCAGATCGCGAAGGAGCGTGCGGGCTTCGGCGTCGGTGATTGCGCCGGCGGAGTGGTCGAGCATCTTGCCAGCGTCGGGACCTTCGAGGCCTGTGGTGACGAAGTTGAGGCGGAAGATCCAGTCGTGCTGGGTGAGATTGAGGCCGAGGGCGGCTGCTTCAAGCGGGGCGCGGCCTGTGTGATACTTGCGTGGGTCGTAGCCCAGCAGGCTCATGCTGCAGACGTCACTGCCGGCTTCGAAGCCGGGCGGGGTGGTGTTGGCGGTGCCCAGGGCGGCGCGAGCAGCGAGCGCGCTGGTGTGAGGCTGGCGAGCAGCTTGCATGGGCGTCTGGTTGCTCAGCGAAGGAATGGGAAGATCGCCGCCGCCGTCGGGGATGATGATGACCAGCTTCATGCGGGCATGGTAGATGACGCTGGGTGGGGCGCGGCGCGGTCAGGGGCGGGTGAGTTCTTCGATGGCGTCGGCGGCGGCTTTGCTTGCGCTGATTTCGCCGAAGCTGTTGATGACTTCCTGCATGCCGGCGATCTGGGCTTCGCGTTCGAGCGGGTCGGTGATGAGGCGCTCAGCGAGGGCGACGATGGGTTTGGGGCCGCCGTAGTGCGGGATGAGCTCGGGGATGATCTTGCGATTGGCGAGCAGGTTGGGCAGAGCGAAGTAGCGTGTGGTGAGGACGGTGCGGGCAATGAGGAAGAGGAGCGGGTTGCTCTTCTTATAGAAGATGACCATGGGCTTGTGCTGCTTGGCGACTTGCAGCGTGACGGTGCCGCTTTTGACGAGCGCGATGTCGCACCAGCGGATGACGGCGTCGGTGTCGGCGGTGACGATGCGGAGGCTTTCGGGCCAGCCGTGCGCGCTGGCGTCGCCTGCGCGGCGGAGGCGGTTGGCGACTTCGTCGTTGGTTGCGGCGACGACGCCCACGGCGCCGGGGAACTTCTGCTTGAGCAACGCGAAGGCGTCGAGCAGGATGGGGAAGTGGCGGTTGAGTTCGTCGGGGCGTGAGCCGGGCATCATGGCGATGCGCGGGTGGCCGTCGCCGAAGGCAGCTGCGCGCATGTCGACGGCGTGGGTGTCGATGGCGTGGTCAAAAAGGAAGTGCCCGATGAAGCGGGCGGGGACGTTGCGTTGTTTGAAGAAGTCGATTTCGAAAGGCAACATGCAGAGGAGCATGTCGGTGCGGCGGCGGAGTTTGTGGATGCGCCAGCGGCCCCAGGCCCAAACTTGCGGGGCGACGAGGTGGATGACTTTCTTGCCGGCGGCTTTGGTGATGTCGCAGATGGGGCCGTTGGCGGCGGGAGAATCGACGGGGATGTGGGCGACGACGGGGGTGTCGCTGCGGGCGTTCTCTTGGAGCCAGGCTTCGATGCGTTTGTTGATGCGGTAGTGCTCGATGATCTTGGCGGCACCGGGCATGCCCATGACGGCGTCGTCGCCTGTGCGCTCGATGATGGTGGCGCCGGCGCGGTGCATTTTGGGGCCACCCCAGGCGAAGATCGGGTGCGTGGGGTCGCGGCGTTTGAGCTCTGCGATGACTGCGCTGGCGTGATCGTCGCCGCTTGGTTCGAATGCGGTGAAGAGAAGAGCGGGTTTGCGGGGCGACTGCGGCAAGGAGCAAGCGTAGAACGCGAAGGCGGGAGTTGGCACGTACCGTCGGGTGATGTCGTTGTTCGCGTCGCAACCTGTTGCGCCTGAGCCTTTGCCGGATGGAGTTTTTGTGCGCGTGGTGGTTGACCGCGGGATTGCGCAGTTTGGGGATTCGGCTGATGAGGGGCTGACGTATCGCCTGCCGGATGGGATGCGGGCGAGTGTGGGTGATCGAGTGGAAGTGCCGCTGGGGAAGGCGGGGAAGACAGTTGGCGCGACGGTGGTGAGTGTGGGTGATGGTGAATTTGCACGCGGCATGCGCGGGGTGAAGGCGATTGATACGTACTTGGGGCCTGCGCTGCATCCACGGCTGTTGGAACTGGCGCGGTGGATGAGCGGGTACTACGTGTGTCCGCTGGGCATGGTGATTGCGAGCATGCTGCCAGCGGCGGTGAAGAAGCGCACGGGCGAGCGGACGGTGATGCGGGTCACTTGGGGCGGTAAGGCGCAGAGCGGCGAGGAGCCGGCGATTGCCGCGACGCTGACGCGAGCGAGCAAGAAGGCGTGGGCGGCGATTGGAACGCTGCCGAAGGATGCGCTCCCGATGCTTGCGCCTGCGCTGCTGGAGGCGACGGGGATTGCGAGTCTTAAGACGCTGGAGAAGCTTGCGGGGCTGGGGCTGCTGCGACTCGAAGAAGCATCGACGGTGCGGGCGGGTGCGTTGCCGGGGTTTGTAGATGGCACGAGTGCGCAGGTGCCGACGCCGACGGTGCAGCAGCAGCGCGTGGTGGATGGAATCGCGCCGAGCATCGGGACGTTTGGGGTGCATCTGCTTCGCGGGGTGACGGGGAGCGGCAAGACTGAGGTGTATCTGCGGCTGATTGCACGCGTGCTGGAGGCGGGCAAGGGCGCAATTGTGCTGGTGCCTGAGATTGCACTGACGCCTCAGACGAGTCAGCGGTTTGTCTCGCGATTTGGCGGCACGCGGGTGGCGGTGCTGCACTCGGGATTGACGGCATCGCAGCGACATCGCGAGTGGGAGCGGGTGCGCACCGGTGAGGCGAGCGTGATTGTGGGTGCGCGGAGCGCGATCTTCGCGCCGGTGCGAGAATTGTCGCTCATCATCGTGGATGAGGAGCATGATGGGAGTTACAAGCAGGATCAACTGCCGCGATACAACGCGCGGGATGTGGCGATCAAGCTGGCGCACGGGATCGAGGCGTGTGTGGTGCTGGGCAGTGCGACGCCCAGCCTTGAGAGCTATGTGCATGCGACTTCGCAGGAGGGCAAGCCGGCGAAGTACACGCTGTGGGAGTTGACACAGCGCGTGGCGGGTGGTGCGCTGCCTCCGACGCGCGTTGTGGACATGCGGGAAGAGCGCAAGCTGCGGTCGAGGGATGTGATGTTCAATCCGCGGGAGCAGCACCTGCTTGGGCCCACGCTGGAGAAGGAATTGGAACGCACGCTGAGCGAGGGCAAGCAGGCGATGCTGCTGCTGAATCGACGTGGGTTTGCGTACTACCTGTCGTGCCCTACGCCGGCGTGCGGGTTTGTGGTGATGTGCGAGGACTGCGACAGTGCGCTGGTCATGCACAGAGACAGTCTATCGCCTGCGGGTAACGTCGTGAAGTGTCACCATTGCCAGTTGGAGCAGGTGGTGCCCAAGGTGTGCCCGACGTGCGGCAAGCCGCTGGCGAGCATTGCGGGCGGGACACAGCGACTGACGGAAGAAGTGGAGCGCAAGTTCGCGGCGATGGGTCTGCGTGACGGCACAACGCTGCTGCGTGTGGACAGCGACACGATGCACAGCGCGCGGGAGTACTTTGAGACACTGGGGAAGTTCGCGTCGGGGCATGCGCGGGTGCTGGTGGGCACGCAGATGATCGCGAAAGGGCTGGACTTTCCGGGAGTGACGCTGGTGGGCATTGTGGATGCCGACACTGCGCTGAACATTCCAGACTTTCGAGCCAGCGAGCGGACCTTTCAACTGGTGAGTCAGGCGGCGGGACGCGCGGGACGCGCGAGTGATGCAGGGCGGGTGATCATCCAGACGTATTGCCCGCATGTGAGCGCGATTCGGCATGCGGCGGCGCATGACTATGTGAGCTTTGCGAGCGAGGAACTTGTCACACGCAAGAACGTGGGACTGCCGCCATTTACGCGGATGGCGAGCGTGGTGTGCCGGGATGAACAGGCCAGCAAGGCGAAGCAGCATGCGGATGAAGTGGCGGCTGCGCTGCGGCAGCACGGGGCTGCGATTTCAGCGGAAGGAATCATCATCAGCGGGCCTGCGCCGTGCGCAATTGCGCGGGTGGCGAAGCACTTTCGATTCGGAACTGACGTGAACGCGGCGAACGCGACGCTCCTGCGAGATGTACTGACGCGGGTTCGGAAGGCCGGGCTGCTGAAGAGTGACAACACGACGGCGGTGGATGTTGATCCGATTTCGCTGATGTAGTCATACCTTTGCGCCATGTCGCCACGCATCGCCATCGCGTCGCTCGTGTTCACGCTTGTGCTTGCTGTCGTCACGTTCTTTGCGCTTGCGCCGCAGAAGGCGCAGCCCAACGCGATGACTGACGCCGTGGCGACGCTTGATACGACGAAGATTCGTGAAGTGACGGTGACAGCGGCGGGCGCGACATCACCCACGGCGACGATCACGCGGGATGCCGCGCTGGATGTTTGGCTGCTGCGTGAGGGCAGCAACGTGTGGCCTGCCGGTGATGCGCCGGTGCGCGGGTTTCTGCGACTGGTGTCGCAACTATCGCGGCAACCGGTTGATGACGCGACGACCGCCCCCAGCGGCGCGACGGTCGTGCGACTGACGCGTGACGGAGCGGAACCGATTGTGCTGCACATTGCACCTACCGCCGTGGGGGGACGAGTGGCAGTGTTCGAGGAAGGCAGCAAGATCACACGCTTGGCGGAAGCGGGGTTGGCCACGTTGTTCTCACGTGATGCACTGGCGGCGTGGCGATCGCAGCAGCCGATTGCCGCACTTGCGGGCCAGCCTTCGCGTGTGGTGGTTGATGCATCAGGCAAGCGGCTGGAATTGGCGCGATTGCAGGAGCGGTGGACGCTGGCGATGCCGGTGGTTGCGCCGGCGGAGCGGGCTCGTGTGGAAGCACTGCTGCAAGGCGCCGGGCGATTGACGGCGACGCGGATGCTGAGTGATGTCACTTCGCGAGAGAACACGGGGCTGGACAGCCCCACTGCGATCGTGCGCGTGGTGACGAATGTGCCTGCGCCGGTGGCGGGCGGCGCGGCGCGGGTTGTGGAGCAGGAACTGACACTGGGTGCAGCGTCAGACGCGAGCGGCAATGCGTTCTTTGCGAGCGCGGTTGCGAAGGATGCGAGCGGCGTGCTGTGGGGCCCGCAGATCATGACGGTGTCGCGCGAAGCGATGACGAGCCTGGTCGCGGACAGCACCAGCTATATCGCGCTGCGAGCGACGCAAGTGCCCGCGCCGGATGTGGGGTCGATGCTGCTGGCCCGCTGTGATGCGTGCATGACGGCGACGAAGCTCGAACCCGTGACCAAAGCTGCCGCGAACGATGTGATGCTGACGCGACGCGAGCAGGGCTGGAACCTGGCGCGAGGCGAGGCCAGTGCGCAGGCTGCCAGCAGCGTGCAAGCGGCGTTTGCGATTTCGACATTGCGGCAGTTGTGCGAAACGCCCGCAGACAAGGTGCTGACATCGGCGCCGGTTGGCGTGGTGCCCGTGGCGACGATCACGCTGCGGTCCATCGCGGGTGCGCCGCTGGATGTGGTGGCGATTGGCGAGATCGCGGATGCAGGCACGGATGCGCAGGGCAAGAAGGTGTCGGGCGTTGTGGTGCGCAGCGGCGGCGTGTATCGGCTGCTGATGAATGACGAAGCCCGGCAGATGGTGAAGGTGCTGGGCGAACTGGTGCCGGTCGAGGGCTGATGATGACGCGCCGCGGTGTGCGTCGATGCGTCATCCGTCACTGCGTACCGCGAGGTGCTCGCTTTTGACGAGACATCAGGGACCCAGGAACGTGTCGTCTGCGCCGCGGGGAGATTCGCGGCCTTGCAGTGTGACGTTGGCGCGAGCATCGGCTGCATCGCGACGCGAACGCACGCGGATGGGATCAGACGAGCCGGTCTCACGCCACTGCTTTTCGCTTGCGGCGAGGGCTTCTTCGAGATTGGCGGGGAGCCAGAGGTTGTCGGGCTGGCCGTTGCTTGATGTGTGATAGGGCGTGCGAAGCCAGATGGCCGAACCATCGATGCGCAGGGCCCACTGACCTTCGCCACCGTGATTCCAGGAGTTCTCGTTGGCGTAGATCACGTTACCGACGATGGCGCGGCGCACGACGGGCGATGCATCGGCGAGGACGACTGTGGAGCTGGGATCGCTCCACTGCGGGCGGCGATCGCCGAACATGACGAAGTAGGAGTACGAAACGTCGTTGATGCTCTTCCAGTCGCGAGCGTCGTTGGGGAGGTCTTCACCACTGCACTTGCGATTGCCGCCGCAGCGGAGCTGCTCGAGCGTGGCGTAGTTAGCGCGACGGAGGGTGAAGAGGTTGGCGGAGTTGCTGTGCTCGACGTTTTTGCCTGTCTCCCACCAGGGCAGGCCGGCAAGGCTGGCGCTGGCCATGGGGAGACTGCCGCGCTGGTCGCCCGTGTAGAGGCCCATGGCTTGCGCGACGGTGTTCATGTTGCCGGCGCAGTTGACGCGGCTGGCGCGTTTGCTCCATGCGCCCATGAGGGGCCAGAGGACGGAGACACCCACGAGCAGTGTGGCGGCGACACTCACAAGATCGGCCCAGCGCCAGTTGCCACGACGGGCGGGCGCTTCTGCAAGGGAGGCAACGTGGCCGGACCGAGCGCGTGAAGCGTCGATGCGGGCGAGGGTGCGCTCGATGAGCAGGTCGCGACCGGCGGCGGGAGTGGGCGTGGCGGTGATGAGATTGCTGAAGGAATCGATGCGCTGGGCGCGATCGCGCAGTGAGGCGGGCACGCTGCGGAGATTGTGCTGGCTGTTGAAGTACGCATCCAGGGCTTCGGCATCGCTCACAGTCAGGCGCGGCTCGACTTCGTTTTGCTGCTGGCTTGCGGCGGGCTGAGCGGTTGCACGAAGGATGCGGGCGAGCGTGGCATCGACAAGTGCGGGGTCGGGCGTGGGGCCGGCGGCGAGCGGCGAGAGTGCATCGGCGATGCGGGCCTGACGCGGATCAGCGGGAGCCCAGTTGCTGACTAGCAGCGCGTCCAGAGCCTGCTGATCGGCGGGCGACAGGCGGTAGCGGCTGTCGGCGGCGACTGAGTCATCAGGCTGGTGTGGTTGCGATGGAGCCATACGTTGGACAGATTCCTTGCGATGGACGAGTGACTGGTGACTTCAAACCCCTACCGAATGACTTGGACTGTTTGAGAAGGCGATCATGACTCGGGCTTGCTTTCGGACTGCACCTGCTGCCATGCCTTGGCGAAGCTGGCGACAGCCGCGTGCAGGCGACTTTTGACGGTGCCGAGTGGGATTTCCAAGTCGTCTGCGATCTGCGCGTAGCTGAGGCGGCTGAAGTACGCGAGGAGCAGGATTTCACGCAGCGTGGGGCTGAGCATGTCGATTGCCCGCTGCACTTTGCGATTCATCTCCTCCGAGTCCATACGCGCGTCGGGTTGCGCGATGTTCATCTCCAGCAGGTCGATGAACGTTTCGCCGTCTTCGCCCCCGACGGGAGCGGAGAGCTCGAGCGTTCGCCTGCGGCCCTTTCTACGTAAGTAGTCGCGGCCTTTGTTCGCTGCAATCGTAAAAAGCCAGGGCCGAAAACGCCTTGTGGCGTCGAAACTTGCGGCGGAGAGGTGCACCTGGAGGAAGGCTTCCTGGAAGATGTCTTCGGCACCGGCCTGATCACCCACGAGGCGGTAGAGGAAGCGAAGGAGCTCGGTGTGATAGCGCTCGATCAGGGTGCGCAGAGCACCGTTATCGCCGGAGCGATATCGCTCAAACAAGGCTTCGTCGCTGATCCCTTCCGCCAATCGCACGCTCCGTATACGAATGAAACCGGCAAACGTTCGCCCGAACGGCTGTTCACGGGTGAGAGCCCGCGATTTGACCTGTGAGACGCTCGAACGTGACGCCCGTTTCCGGTCCGAAAAGCGCGAGGCCCTCGGCGCGGAGACGCGGCGCGTCTGTCGCAATGTATCGCTCCAAGGCATCTCGCGTTGGGAAGGTGTATCGGGCCATGACGCGCAAAGGTTGCCCGTCGAGTCGGATGACGCTGGCGGCTGTCGCGCCACCTGCGCAAACTTGCTGGATGTGGCCTTGGAGCAGCCAATTGATGTAGCGTGCGCGGGTGGGCTCGTCGGGCAGGGTGGCGATGACGGCGTAGAGAATCTCGTTGCTCATCGGGCGGGAGGTTAGCAATACAAGCGTTGGTGATGCGTTAGCCGATGCAATCGGGGCCGGCATGTGCCGGCAAGCACGCATGACGACGGAGCAGCATGAAGCTGGCGGACCAGACCCAGCGGCGATCGCCGGCTTGCTGTCTCGTGCCATGCGCGGGGATGAGCGAGCGTGGCGCGAACTGGTCGGGGCGTATGGCCCGCGGGTGTTTGCGCTGGCGCAGTCGCGCTGCCATAACGCGGATGTGGCGGAAGAGATCATGCAGTCGGTCTTTGCGACTGTGGCGGTGAAGGTGCGGGGCGGGGATTACATCGAGCATGGCAAATTTGAGGCGTGGCTGTTTCGCGTGGCGATGAACCGCGTGCGCGATTATGCACGCAGCAAGAAACGCAGCAGCGCGCTCTTTCAGCAGGGCAGTGAACCGGTGGCGGAAGCGGCGGCCCAGCGGGAACAAGAACGAACGGATGGCGAACAACTCTCGGCGTTGCGGGCGGCGCTGGAGCAACTGCCCGAGGCGGACCGGGAAGTTATTGAGCTGCGACACCACGGGGATTTGAGTTTCAAGCAGATTGCGGACCTGTTGGACGAGCCGCTGGGGACGTTACTGGCCAGGCACCACCGGGCCCTGCGAAAACTGAAGGAACTGGTGGAAAATGCAATGCAGGGAGGCAGTCAGACGTTGAGCGGTACGGGCGGGCAGCAGGTGATGGGTCACGGTAAACGGATGCAGGGAGGGGACGTATGAACGACATGAACAACAACACTGACAACTTCGCTCGCACGCCTGAAGAACAGGAGATGCTGACGCCGGCTGACTTGCTGGCGATGGAGCGATCGCTGCGGGCTGCGGGATTGGTTGCGCGAGCTGGCGCGACCAGCGAGCGGCTGGACCGCGTGGCGCAGGCGACGTGGATGGCTTCGGCCGGTCATGTGATGGATGACGCGCCGTCTGCGCCGCTGGTGTTTGTCGCCCCGCGGCAAGCGGTGTTCACGCCCATGCGGGTGGCGGCGATGCTGGCGATTGGCGCGGGGGTGATCGCGAGCGTGCTGGCTATGCGCACGACGCCGACGCGTGAGGCTCGGGTGATTGCTCGCAATGAGACTGCCACACCGACGGTGCAGACGCCCGCGCAAACGCCGGATGAACTGGTGATGTTTGACACATACCTTGCGAGCGCGGATGCCAGTCGGAGCGGCATTGACGCGTTTGTGGAAGATGCGAGCGATTTGCAGGATCGGTTTGATGCGCTGTCGACCGGTGAAGATTGGTGGTCGGACACGGATGCCTCGGTGACGCAAGGAGCGAGTTGAAATGACCACACCACGAGCATGGCGCGTTGCGCTGCCTTTGGGGTTGGCACTGCTGACGGGTAGCGTGAGTGCGGCGTGGGCGCAGCCTGAAGATGGGCCGCCGCCGCGGCGTGATATAGGGCCGCGTGATATAGGGCCGCAAGCGGCAATGCGTGCGCTGCTGAACGAGCAGGACCCCGAGCGCGCGAAGCAGGTGCTGGACACGATGCTACAGGAGGCGCGTTCGCTGGAGCGCGATCTGTCGGCTGCGCAAGAGCGACTGAACAAGGGTGAAGATGTGCGCGCGGTGCTGCGCGACCTGAGTGAACGTCGCATGGCGGCTCGCGAGGGGATTCGCGAGCGGGCGATGGATCGGATGGGTGAGCTACGCGACGGGCAGCGTGGACCGGGTGGGCCTGGCGGTCCTGAGATGGGCGGGCGGCGCGGGGGCGAGCGGTTCATGAAGCCGGGCGGGTTTGCGAAGCTGTCGCAGGAAGAGCGCGATCAGCTGCGCGAGGATTTCAAGCGGGAGATGCCGGAAGTGGCGGCGGATCTGGAGCAGCTTCGCGCGACGAACGGCGAGATGGCGGACATGCTTTTCAGTCGCATCGGTCCGCGGTACTTTGAAGCGCGTGAGGCGCGGCGGGTTGATCCGGCGCTGGCGGATCTTCGCATCGCGGAGATTCGCGGCACGGTGGATGTGCTGCGGAAGACGCGGGCGTATCGCGATGCGGTGAAGCTACCTGCGGATGATGCGAATCGCACGACGGCGATTGCGACGGCGACGACGAACTTGCGTGAAGCGATTGCGCGGAATTTTGATGAACGGCTTGCGGTGCAGAAGCACGAGGCCGAGATGCTTGCGAAGCGGCTGGAAGAGCTGCGGGGGGACATCGCAAACAAGGGCGAACGCAAGGACGCGCTTGTTGATGATGCGCTGGATCGCATGGTGCGTGGGCTGCCGCCTCAGATAGAGGGCGACGGGCCGCGTGGTCGGCGTGACGGGCCTGAAGGCAAGGGCCGCGAGGACGAGAAGAACCGCCGGCAACCGCGGTGACGCGGCGACCGTACCTTTGAGCGTGCGAACTGGGCGCATGCATCCATATTCAGGCGGCGTGGCGACGCGAGGAGTCGCGGTGGGTTTGGCATGCGCACTGGCAGCGGTGATGTTGGCGGGCTGCGCGACAGAGACGCGTGTTGTTCGCAAGAAGCCGTGGTTTGCGGGATTGCCCGGCGTGGAAGGTGATGCGGCGGTGGTAGAGCCGACGAGGCAGGCGACGTATCTGGATCTGCCGGAAGATCAGATTCGGGTGGAAGAGCCAGATGGACGGATGACGCTGCGAGCTCGCAACGGGCGGCAACTGATGATCCACATCTACAACGCGCTGATGGATGGCGAGCGCGACTTGTTCACGCAGCAGGTGCTGAGCAATCGGACGAAGCAGGAGTTTCTTGCCAGAGGCAAGGATCCGGGCGAAGCGTTTGACATGCTGATGGCGATGGAAGATGACATCGTCGATCTGTTTAATGCGATGCCGTTTGGCGAACGCACGCCGGGGCTGTTTTTGACGAATGTGGGCGACAAGGTGCAGCGTGTGCGTGTGAGCGGGTTGCAGGCGCAGCACATGAAGCTTGTGGGGATGGACATGGTGATGGAGCGCGGGGAGTATCGGCTGGTGTGGTTTGTGCCCAGCGGGACCAAGTAACGGGGTCGGGCTGCATCGCGCGCGTGTCGGCGGACGTATCCAGCCGACGCATGACAAAGCCACTTTACATGTGTCCTGGACTTGCGGCGGATGCGCGGCTGTTTTTGCCGCAGCAGGCGAGGCTGCCTGCGCTGGTCACGCCGGCGTGGCTTGCACCTGAGAAGCGGGAAACGCTGGAGGCATATGCGCGGCGGATGGCGGAGGCGTTGATGCAGCAGCGAGCGCGAGAGGGTGCGACGGGAGCGTACTGCATCGGGGGATTTTCATTTGGAGGACAGGTTGCGCTGGAGATGGTGCAGCACCTTGCGCCCAAGCCTGATGCGGTGATTCTGGTATGCGGCGTGCGAAGCAGGGCGCAGATTCTCCCGGCGTTTGTGCGGCAGCAGCGGCTGAGTGAGTATGTGCCGGCGTTTGTGCAGCGGGCGATGTTTGGGCCCTATGCGCTCTGGTTTTCGCGACGCGAAGGGTTGTCGGCGGAGCACGCGAGCCTGCTGATTGCGATGGCGAAGGACAATGACCCTGGCTTCTTGCAGTGGTCGAGCTGGGCTTGTGCCAACTGGCGCGGTGAACCCAAAGGCGTGGCCAACACGCCGGGCGAAAGCGGGGTCAAAGTGCTGCACTTGCACGGAGAGCATGATCGCGTGATTCCTGATGTGCGCAAGCAAGCATCGACGACGCTTGCGGGTGCGGGACATCTGATCACGTTCACACATGCGGAGGCGGTGACGGCGTGGCTGCGGGATGTGATGGAGTGGTGATAGCGCCACCACATTCGGGACATGATGAGGCTGCGAGTCCGGCGAGGCTGTAGTTGCAATGTGGACAGGCGCCGACGCGAGACCGGCGACGCGCACGCCAGAAGATGAAGGCGGCGAGCAGCGCGGAGACCACGGCAACGTGCCACGGCGATATGTAGAAGGCAAATCGAAGGGGTCCCGTGACTGATCCATATGTCGCGAGAAAGTGTGGAGCCACGTAGCGCCACCACTTCGGTGGCGTGGGCATAGGCGAGAGAAGGAGCGCGACTTGACGATCGACGCTCTCGTCATCGCGTTCATAGTCGGTGTACGAAACGGTTGTGATCAACAGTTGCGTGGGTGATTGAAGAATGTAGAGCTGGGACGGCTTGGAATCGTCAATTGAGATGACGATCAGGCCACCCGCGCGATCGGCGAGGATCACCAGTGCGTTGTTTTGCACGACGGCTGCTGTGGGTGTTCGCTTTAGCAGGATGGCCGCGGCGCATGCTGCGATGGCGAGGCAAAGCAAGAGCGATATCGCGATCTTGGTGCGTGTTCGCATATGGGCCTTTGCTGTGATTGCGAGGCGTGCGACGCAATCTGTGGGTCCCCTTCGCTCGCCTGCGTTCGCTTTCGCCCCTTGTGGCGAGCGTTGCAGCGTATTCAGCTGGTCGTTGACGGGGCGCTGGCGTAACCACACTCAGGACACGGAGACAGCGGCGGAAGGTTGACCAGACTGTAACCGCAGCGATCACAGACAAACGCCCCCGCGGCGATGCGAGCGCGGCGACGGAAGTACAACGCGAGCGCGACACATGTGATGGGCAGCCACCAAAGCGGCACATACAGCGTTGTCATGCGATGGACGCCCCAAGGACCAATGACCGCGGCACTCATCTGCCAGTTGGGCAGAAGACGCATTCCTAGGCGAGGTGTGACACTCTCAGCTCGCACACGCACGTTGCCCGACGTCGTCCCGAATTTTGTATTGATGGTTGTGCCCTCGAAGTCGAAGGAGACTTCGAGGCCCCCCGCAGGAACGTTCCAGGTCACGACGTTGATGCCGCCCGCGGAAGTCGTGAGCACTGCAACATCGCCGATTCTCGCCACTGTGGGCTTTGTGTGCAGACGCAGATAGATGAGTAGCACAATCGTCATGGCCGCAAGTGCCACGCAGAGATGCGAGAGGCGGCGGATCGACTTTACCGACATGCAGCGGTACCACACTCAGGACAGACAGACGTACGCAACGACTCAAGCGAGTAGCCGCACTGACGACAGAGCGACATGTGTTGCAACCGGCGAAACTTTCTGACGCTCACGAACAGCATGCAGCCGAACAACGCAGGCAGCCACCACATGGGAATGAAGCACATGAACTGACGGAGTCCCGCCATCGGTGTGACTGGTGCGGCGCTGTTGGGGAGCTTCCATGTTTCGGCCAAAGCGACTTCTGCACTTGTGGGCGACGGCGCGGCAGCAGCTTGTGATTGTGTGACCGTAGTTGCCGGCGGGTCAAACCACGTGCCGCTCATGGTGGGCATCCATTGCACGCGGCGTGCGTTGTCGGGACGCAGGGTTTGTGCGGTGGGCGGCACATTTGTTGTGACGATGAGCACCGTGCCCGGAAAGCCATGGAATGTGACTGACGCGACCGGCTCATTGGTACGTGACAGGAGCGCGATGCCACCAGCTCGCGAGGGCGCGATGATCCAATGACGCGTGATCCACGCGTTCACTGAAAGTGGACTGAACAAGAGCCACAGATACCCGACCAATGAAAGGACGAAGCCAGCGGCGGACGCTGTCACCACGTACTTCCATCGCGTACGAGCCGTCATGTGCTGGTCTCACTGATTGCTGCGACGGCGCTCGACAAGCGTGGCTTCAGTGGTTTCGGTCTTGCCATCACGGACGTACGTGATGTTGACCTTGTCACCGGGCTTGCCCTTGACGAGGTGGGTCATCCACTGCTCGACGTCGGTGAGATCGTGCTCGTTCCACTTGGTCATGATGTCACCCTTCTTGAGGCCAGCCTTCGCGGCGGGGAGGCCATCGGTGACGCTATCGATGAGAATGCCCTTCACTTCGCCTGAGTAGTCACCCGGAGCGATGCCGAAACGCACGCGCATGTTGCCCATACCGGTGTTCTGAGCCACGCCGGGCTCGGGAGCTTCGTTGCTTCCAGGCGCGACACCCGTTGGGGTCGTGAACTTGAAGGGCTGGGGACGCAGTGCAGCATCGAGGGCGATGCGGTAGACGAAGTCGGTCACCTGAATCGCGCCGTCGACGTTGATGGTTTCGACGAAGTCGTTGGCGCGGTGGTATTCCTCGTGCAAGCCGGTAAAGGCGAAGAGCGCGGGGATGCCGGCGTTGGCGAAAGAAGCGTGGTCGCTGGGGCCAAGACCTGACTTCTTGGTGGCGACGGCCATGCCGCTGCTGTCGACGTAGGGCTTGAGGAAGTCGGCGAGACCTTCACCCGTGCCGACGCCGCCCAGTTCGAGCTTGCCTTCGCGCAGACGGCCGATCATGTCCATGTTGATCATGAGGGCGTGCTGATCGACAGGCGCGACGGGATTGCTGACGTAATGCTTGCTGCCGTTGAGGCCCGACTCCTCGGCGCAGAACTGCAGGAAGAGGACGCTGCGGCGGGGCTGGTCTTTAGGCAAGGCGGCGTACGCGTCGGCGAGGCGCTTGGCGACGAGCAGATTGCCGCTGGTGCCGCTGGCGTTGTCGTCGGCGCCGGGGTGGAGCTTGCCGCGGCCTTCTTCACCATCGCGGCTGCCGAAGTAGCCGTAGCCGAGGTGGTCGTAGTGGCTGCCAATGACGATGTACTGCTGGGCGAGATCACCCACGCCCGGGAGCACGGCACCGACGTTGTCGGTGTAAAGGGGCTTGCGTTCCAAATCGACGTTGACTTCGAGCTGGGCGTTGGCGAGCTCGATGACTTGTCCCTTTTCATCGACGAGCTTGCGGAGATCGAGCAGGCTGCGGCCCTCCGTGTCGGCGGCGCGAATGAACGCATCGGCGGCTTGCGTCGTCATCATGAGGACGGGCACCTTGAGCGAGCGAACGCCAAAGCCCATCGACACATCGCCAAGCTGGCCCGCGCGAGGATCATCGGCCCCGGGCGGATTGACGAGGATGACGGCGGACGCGCCTTTGTCAATCGCAAAGTCGAGCTTGGTGCGGAGGTCGGCGTTGGCGCTCCAGCGAGTCGGGGCCCACTTGCTCTTGCCGTTTTCGTCCATGGGCTCAAAGCGCAGGATCATGGCGATCTTGCCGGTGATGTCGGCTCGCTTGCCGTTTGTGTCGTAGGGCAGGCTGGTGTAGTCGTTCTCGCCTTCGTCGATGGCGTAGCCGATGAAAGCGACGTCGCCCTTGAGTTCGCCATCGGCGCTGTAGCCCAGGGCGTTGAAGTCAGTGCCGCCCACAAGGCCCACGCTGGTGCCGGACTTGGTGACGTAACCAACTTTCTGCGTGACGACCGCGACGCTATCTCCCGGGCGCAGGCTGGGAGGGGCGATGAAATCCTGCCGGTAGCTGGCGAAGGCGACGTCTTTGTTGGGCTCGACAGTGCCGGGGAAGGCGGGCTTGAAGCCGAGTTGGCGGTACGTGAATTCGAGATAGTCAGCGGCGCGACGGTTGCCGTCGGTACCAGGGGCGCGGCCTTCCATCCACGGTGATGTCAGCGTGTAGAGGTGCTGGCGATAGAGCGTGGTGAGGGCGGCGATGGTTTTGGCGTCGGTCGTGGGCTGCGTGGCGGCAGTGGCCAGAGCGGCGGTTTCGGGCTGCGCGGGTGCGGTGACGACAGCGGCCTCGCTGTGGCCGCCATGCTGAGCGAGGGCGGTACCCGCGAAAAGAGCGAGGAAGAGGGCGGAGGGAAGGATCGACGCGCGACGGGCGGTGTTGCTCACGATGGACTCCGGGGCTGTGAACCAGCGGAAAACGCTGGTTACGGCTGAAGACGAGGACTGAATGCACAGAACCGAACGGACAACGCCCGCGATTTCGCGGGCTTGCGATTGTTCGCGCTTGGCGCGTGCCGCGTGACCAAAAAGTACGAGTTGGCACCTACCGTTTTGCAGGTCGCGATCGCCGGCATCCCAGTGTCGGGCGGCAGGCATCGCGGCGAAGCCTCCGCGCCTCGCGCCAATCCCCTCCACTTCCTCCACAGACAACTCACCATGAGCACCACCACCACTCGCCCCGGTTCGCTCGACGCAATGAATGGCACTACACGCGGTCACGCGGGTGTGCTTGATGCCAGCGATACATTCCTGCATCGGCACATCGGTCCCAGCGAAGCGGAAGTTGCTGAGATGCTGGAACTGGTCGGCTGCACGTCGCTCGAAGACCTGACGGCCAAGACGGTGCCTGCGACGATTCGCAACAACCGCGCACTGAAGCTTGAAGGCGTGCCTGAGCACGGACTCGGTGAGAGCGCAACGCTCGCGAAACTGGCGAGCTACGCGGCGCAGAACAAGGTGTACAAGTCGTTCATCGGCTGCGGCTACTACGACACGATCACGCCCGGCGTGATTCTGCGGAACATCCTTGAGAACCCGGGTTGGTACACGCAGTACACGCCTTATCAGGCTGAGATCGCGCAGGGACGGCTTGAGGCGTTGCTCAATTACCAAACGATGGTGAGCGACTTGGTGGGCTTGCCGCTCGCGGGCGCGAGCTTGCTGGATGAAGGCACCGCTGCGGCGGAAGCGATGAGCATGTGCTACGCGTTGAGCGATCACGCGCGGCCTGTGTTCTTTGTCGCGAAGGACTGCCATCCGCAGACCATCGCCGTCGTCAAGACGCGTGCAGATGGGCTGAACATGCAACTCGTGATTGATGACCCCGCGAAGTTCGTGCCCAGCGAACAGATGTGCGGCGTGCTGGTGCAGTACCCCACCACCGACGGGCGTGTGGAGTGCTATGAAGCTCTGGCGGCCAAGGCGCACGCGGCGGGCGTGCTGGTTGTTGCGGCGACGGATCTGCTCGCCATGACGCTGCTGAAGCCGCCGGGGGAATGGGGCGCGGATATCGCGGTGGGCTGTGCGCAGCGTTTCGGCGTGCCCATGGGCTTTGGCGGCCCGCACGCGGCGTTCATCGCGACCAAGAACGAATACATCCGCAAGATGCCGGGCCGCATCATCGGCGTGAGCCGCGACATGCAGGGCAACCCCGCGCTTCGCATGGCGATCCAGACGCGCGAGCAGCACATTCGCCGCGACAAGGCGACGAGCAACATCTGCACGGCGCAGGCGCTGCTGGCGATCATGGCGGGCATGTATGCGTGCTATCACGGGCCCGAAGGGCTGCGGCGCATCGCGCTGCGAGCCCACACGTACGCGCAGGCTCTGCGAGCGGGGCTGCTGAAGCTGGGTCAGGGCTTGAGCGACACCGATCTGGTGTTTGACACGTTGACGGTGACGCCCAAGGGCAAGACGCAGGCGCAGGTGCTGGAAGCGGCTCGCAGCAAGGGCATGAACCTGCGTGCGTACGCGGATGGCCGCGTTGGCATCAGCGTGGACGAAGCCACCACGCGTGAAGACGCGCAGGCGATTCTGGCGTGCTTTGGCGGCAGCGGCAGTGAAGATGTCGATGCGCTTGCGAAGGCCTCGCAGCGTGATCTGCCCGCGAAGTTCGCGCGGCAGTCGGGCTACCTCACGCATCCGGTCTTCAACAGCTATCACAGCGAGCACGAGATGCTTCGCTACATCTTCAAGCTCATGGGCCGCGACCTTTCACTCGCGCACAGCATGATTCCGCTTGGCTCGTGCACCATGAAGCTCAACGCCACGAGCGAGATGATTCCCGTGACGTGGAAGACGTTTGGCGGCCTGCATCCGTTCGCGCCGCGCGAGCAGACCAAGGGCTATGAGCTCATGTTCCGCGACCTTGAGAAGTGGCTGTCTGACATCACCGGCTTCCACGCGGTGAGCCTGCAGCCCAACGCCGGAGCGCAGGGCGAGTACACGGGCCTCATGGTCATTCGTGCGTATCACCACGCGCGGGGCGACACCAAGCGCACGGTGTGCCTCATTCCCGAATCGGCCCACGGCACCAACCCGGCAAGCGCGGTCGTTGCGGGCATGGAAGTCGTGCCGGTGCACAACCTGCCCAGCGGCGACGTGGACATCGCGGATCTGGCGGCCAAGGCCGAGCAGTACAAGGACACGCTCGCGGCGTGCATGGTCACGTACCCCAGCACGTACGGCGTGTTTGAGGAAGGCGTGAAGCAGATCTGCGAGATCGTGCACAAGTTTGGCGGGCTGGTCTACATGGACGGCGCGAACATGAACGCTCAGGTGGGCCTGTGCAGCCCGGGCGAAATCGGCGCGGACGTGTGCCACCTGAACCTGCACAAGACCTTCTGCATTCCCCACGGCGGCGGCGGCCCGGGCATGGGCCCCATCGGCGTCACCAAGGCGCTCGCGCCCTTCCTGCCCGGTCACCCGGTCAGCTTCCCTGAAACGCTCAAGGCTCAGGGCGCGGGCGAGCACGCCATCGGCCCGGTGAGTGCGGCGGCGTACGGCAGCGCGAGCATCCTCGTCATCAGTTGGATGTACATCCACATGATGGGTGCGGCGGGCCTCAAGAAAGCGACGCAGATCGCCATCCTCAACGCCAACTACATGGCGGCCCGCATGAAGGGCCACTACGACGTGCTCTTCAAGGGCAAGCAAGGCATGTGCGCTCACGAGTACATCATCGATGTGCGTCCGTTTGACAAGAGCGCGGGCATCAAGACCGATGACATCGCCAAGCGACTGATGGACTACGGCTTCCACGCCCCCACCATGAGCTGGCCCGTGCCCGGCACGCTGATGGTCGAGCCCACCGAAAGCGAAAGCAAGGCCGAACTCGACCGCTTCTGCGATGCGATGATCGGCATCCGCGAAGAAATCCGCGCGATCGAAAGCGGCACCATCTCCAAGACTGACAACGCCCTCAAGAACGCGCCGCACACCGTGCACGTCGTGACCGCCAACGAATGGACGCACCCCTACACCCGCGAGCAGGCGGCCTTCCCGCTTGTCTACACCAAGGGCCACAAGTTCTGGCCCAGCGTCGGCCGCGTCGACAATCCCTACGGCGACCGCAACCTGGTGTGCACGTGCCCGCCGATGAGTGAGTACGCGTGAAGCACGCGAAATGGCCAAATGGCTAAATGAAAGCAGGGAAAATACGAGCCTTGCGTGATCTTCTCACGTTAGGCTTTTTTCTTTGCTGGCGTTGATGCGCTTAGGCCACGCCGGTGGCGAGCAGGATTGCGACGATGAAGAGCATGGTCGCGACGATGGCGCGCACGCTTGTCATCGTGATGCCTTTCAGCACGTGCTTGCCGATGGCCGAGCCGATGCAGCCGGCGAGGGCGGTGATCGCCACCAGCAGCATCAGTCGCGGCGAGGTGAGAGCCTGATAGTCGTGCGCCTTGGTCAGATACGTGAAGCCCGCGACGTACACCGCCAGCCGCACGATATCGACGGCGGTGCTGACGACGTTGGTCGTGCCGACGAACTGGTCTTTGGTGAGCCCCGCCCGCAAGAGAAACGGCGCGCGTAACGCGCCTTGCATGCCCGTCAGCCCGCCGAAGAAGCCCGACAACGCCCCGCCCAGCGGCATGAACTTCGTCGGAAACTGCTGCCGCTGAAATCGCGGCGTGAGTTCGAGCACCGCAAAGGTCACCAGCACCGCCGCGATGATGAGCTTGGGCAGCGTGATGTTCGCGCTGCGTTCCCCGAGCGTGTACGTGTGCAGGGGCGGGGCGGGCGCGAGCCACGCGAGCAGCGCCGCGCCGATGAGCGCGGCGATCACGGCGGGCACGCCAAAGCGCAGCACCGTGGCCTTGTCCGCCCACTTGCCCACCAGGGCGAGCTTGAAAAGGTTGTTGGACAGATGCACCACCGCCGTCGCCGCGACGGCGACTTCCAGCGGAAAAAACAACGCGAAGACCGGCATGACCACCGTGCCCAGTCCAAACCCGCTCAGCAGCGTCACGGCAGCAACGCACGCCGCCAGCAGCGGCAGGATGATGAACTCCATGGGTGGAGCGTAGGGGAAAGGGTGGCGAGGGCGGCGAAACGAAGCAGGTGCACGTGCTTCACGCGATCAGTCAGGGCGTGCTGGCGAGGTCGCGGCATTCGGCATGCGTGATTCGTGATTCGTGCTGGCGCAGGCTGGGTGGGCCATCTGAGCAGCGGGCATCGCTTGCGACGAATCCCGCATGCTGTCGCGTGTCAACTCAGCGCAGTGCGAGCACGCACCGGCATCCTCAAAGCCTGAAGCCGGTGGCACGATTTTTGTGCGGGACGGAGGGCGAGACACATGCCGAGCAACTGGTTCGACGCCGACCGGATTTGCCACGGCTGGGCACTGCCCGCTTACATCGGAAGGCCATCGAAGAAGTCGGTGTCCACCTTCTTTACCACATATGTATCCGCGGGCGCAACACCCACGTTGTAGTCGATCATCAACTCGGCAAGCTCATCGCCGTCAATAAGCCGTAACTTCACCGCCGCTTCCTTGCCTGCCCTCGTCGCGCCTTCGGTGAACGTTCCACTGGTGATGAACACACCTTTGGTGGCCTTCTTTCGCATGAGCGAGCCGACAAACTTGTCAATATCACCGGGGCCAACGGCGTTCTCGTGACGCTTGGCCTGGACATAGACCATGTCGAGTTCGAGGCGGTCTTGCGGGATGACTCCGTCGATCCCTTCGTCGCCGCTCTTGCCAGTCACTTTGGCACGCTCAATCTGTCCCTTGCCATACCCCATCGCGAGCAGCAGTCGCACGACGAGATGCTCGAAAAACTTGGGCGAGCCGGAGCGAACGCGCCGCAACAGATCGTCGGCGAGCGCTTCGCGAAGCTCCTCGTAGGCCGCGCCCAGTTGCTCTTCGGGCGTGATGTCGGAGTCCGTAGCGGATTCGCTCTGCTCATCGTCGGAAACGACGATTGCTTTCGCTTTGTTCTTCTTGGTCTTGAACGCCTGATACTCGGCGAACTGTTCCAAGAACTTGTTGTCGATGCACGACGGATTACTCCGGAGCACCTCTTGGCCGCGCGGGGCGATCTTGAACTTGCCCCGTCCGGCCTTGTCCAACAACAAACTCTTGGTCAGATACGTCACGGCCCATGTAACGCGGTTGTAGAACCGCGTTTGTGTCCCGCTGGGGAGCATCAGGTCCTGCTCCGCCTCGGAGATGCCCAATTGCTTGGCGAGTTCCATCATCGCGTCAGCAATGGTGCGTTCCTGTCCATTGGCTGCAAGTTTCAAAAGAGGTAACATGAAGTCTTGATAGCCTGGTATAGCCATAGGGATCTCCGTTTGGGTCATCGTATCGACTGAGTGCGAACATGCCCGGTCTGTACACGCCGGGCATCCCCGCTCCAGAGAGATTCGTAACGGCAGTTGCGAGAGAGACGTCTAACGACCACGGCCCGGCTAGGAAAGCCGGGGTACCCGAAGGCAAGGGCGATGAACCGGCTTGGAAACCCGTGATTCACGGAGCGGAAGCCGTGCGAGGCGGGCGCGCTGCGGGTGTTTGGTTTGTTGTGCTGGCTGAGACTGCTTGCGGGATTTGGTGGTCGTGCTCGGCCGCCTGGCAGTTGGCGATTGGGGTTTGGGGTGGTTGGCGGGTGTGAGGGAGTACGGGCGTGGGGATACAGGAACGGGGATGTTTGAGGCGTTTGTGCGTGCTGAAAAAGGGGGGTTTACGACTTCTTTGCAGTTGCCTTCACACAATCTTCAAACGCGGGCGACGCGACAAATCAGGGCACCGGCCAAGGATTGTTAAGACGGTTGGATGCGCTGCGGCGAGGCGGGCCTTTGGGGGTTCGCAAAGCGTGCGGCGGCGACCGGTGCCAAGGAATTTATCGATGAAGCGTCTTCTGGCGTTGGTGCTCGCGGGGCTGGCGGCTTTCTCGAGCGTGTCGAACGTGGCGGTTGCGGAAGAGACCCGTCTGCAGGGTGCAGGGGCGACGTTCCCGGCTCCGCTGTATGAGCGCTGGGTCGCTGAGTTCAACAAGATCGAGCCCACCATCAAGGTGAGCTATCAGTCCATCGGTTCGGGCGGCGGCATCAAGGCCATCACCGACAAGACCGTCGCTTTCGGCGCCAGCGATGCGCCGCTCTCCAAGAAGGAACTGGAGAAGATGGGCGATGCGGCCAACGTGCTGGAATTCCCCGCGACGGCTGGCGCGGTGGTGCCCGCGTACAACCTGCCCAACGTCAAGGAGACGATCAACTTCTCGGGCGACGTGCTCGCGAAGATCTTCATGGGCAAGATCACCAAGTGGAACGATCCGGCGATCGCCGCCCTCAACAAGGGCGTGACGCTGCCTGATCTGGCTATCACCCCCGCGTTCCGCACCGACAGCAGCGGCACGACGTTTGTGTGGACCAGCTACCTGGCCACGCAGAACGAAGACTACAAGGGCACCATTGGCGCGGGCAAGAGCGTGCAGTGGCCCGTGGGTCAGGGCGGCAAGGGCAACGAAGGCGTGGCCGCCGTTGTGCAGCAGACGGTTGGCGCGATCGGTTACATCGAAGCGGTGTACGCCAGCAGCAACAAGATGCAGGCTGGCGCCGTCCAGAACAAGGCTGGCGAGTTTGTCGCGGCTGGTCCGGCGAGCATCAGCGCGGCGACCAACGCGGCGCTGGCCAACATGAAGGACGGCAAGCTGACGGTTGATCTGTGGAACCTCGAAGGCCAGGGCGTGTACCCGGTCAGCGCGTTCACGTACATCATCGTCTACCGCGACCTGAACAACCTGAAGGACGCGAAGGAAGCTGATGCCCTCAAGAAGTTCTTCAACTGGGCCCTGACCAGCGGTCAGGAAATCAGCGGTACGATGAACTACGCCCCGCTGGCCAGCGAAGTGCGCACGAAGGCCCTCGCTGAGATCAACGCTCTGACGAAGAAGTGAGCGGTAGAGAGCGGAGAACGGATAGAAGAGAACAGAGAGCGGTGTGCGGGCCTGTGCCGCGGACTGCTGGCAATCGCAGACGATTGCACTGATCTTGAAATCCGTTTCCAGTTCACTATTCTCCGCTCTCTGTTCTCTGCTCTCTGTTCCCTCTTTCCCCCGGGTATCATGGTCGCCCCGCTTGCACGTATCGAATCGAAAGAAGAGATGTGAGCACTGCCGACGCGAACCAACCCCAGGGCTCGATTCCCGAGAACAAAACTCCCGGCGGCGCTGACGCGCCGTCGGGAGATTCTTTTTCAGGCTCGCACCGGTGGCTGCGATTCGGCGACTCTGCGTTGGCATGGTCGGCACGCGGCGCGGCGGTGTTGATTCTGCTGCTTCTGGCCAGCGTGGTGCTGGTGCTGGCCAAGGGGGCGTTGCCCGCGATCAAGGAGTATGGGCTGTCGTTTCTCACGAGCACGCAGTGGCGTGTGAACGAGATTGAAAGGCCCGTGCGTGACGCGGCGGGCAAGATTGTGCTCGACGCCGATGGCGAGCAAGTGATTGAGACGGTGCCGCAGGCGTTTGGCGCACTGAACACGATGTATGGCACGGCGGTGAGTTCGGGGCTGGCCCTGCTGTTTGCGGTGCCGCTTGCACTGGGCTCGGCGTTGTTTCTGGTGCGGATTGCACCGCGACTGAAGCTGGCGGGGCCGGTGGGATTTCTGATTGAGTTTCTGGCGAGCATTCCCAGCATCGCCTACGGCGTGTGGGGACTCTTTGTGCTTGCGCCATTTCTGCAGAGCCATGTCGGGCCGTTTCTGCGTGATGTGCTGGTCGACGTGCCCGGCATGCGATGGATGTTCTACGAAACCGTGACGGTGGCGGGGAACACGATTGAGCGCGAGATTCCGATGGTGGGTCGCAGCATGCTCTGCGCGGGACTGGTGCTGGCGATCATGATTCTGCCGATCATCACGAGCGTGTCACGCGATGTGCTGCGGGCGGTGCCTCGCACGCAGGTGGAGGGCTCGCTGGCACTGGGCGCGACGTGGTGGCAGAGCAGTTGGATGATGCTCAAGTACGCGCGCAGCGGGCTGTTTGGCGCGGTGATGCTGGGTCTGGCTCGCGCCGCGGGCGAGACGATGGCCGTGGCGATGGTCATTGGTAATGCGAACGCGATCAACCCCAGCCCGTTTGCACCGGCGCAGACGATGGCGAGTCTGCTTGCGAACGAATTCAACGATCCCGGTGAGAAACTGCACCGGCCGAGCCTGATGTACGTGGCGCTCATTCTGCTCGCGATGAGCCTGGTGTTCAACATGATTGCAAGGTGGCTGGTGGTGGGGAAGAAGTAGGAGCTGCTGAAAAGTACCGGAGTACCGGAGTACCGAAGTACCGGAGAGACGAAGTACCGGAGGAGAGGCAGAGAGCGGAGAGCGAGGCAGGGGCGGTAGTCGTTCAGATCTTTGAGTAATCGCGTGACCAAGACCTTTTACAACACCTACTCACGACTCGTCAGCCATGCGGCGGCGCTGCTCTGTTCGGCGTTTGCGTTTGGCATCGTCGCGGTGTTGTGTATGGTGGTGTTCTATCTGTTTGGCAAGGGTGCCAGCGCGCTGTCGCTGCAGTTCTTCACGGAGCTGCCTGGCACTGATCCGCAGAACCCCAAGGGCATGCGGCACGCGCTGGAAGGCACGCTGATCATGGTGTCGCTGGCGGCGGCGGTTGGTGTGCCGGTTGGCATTCTGGTGGGCGTGTACCTGAGCGAATACAGCAGCGATCGGTTCCTGCCCAGCATTGTGCGGTTCGTGGCGGATGTGCTGGCGGGCGTGCCGAGTATTGTCGTGGGCATCTTGGGATATGAACTGCTCGTTGTGCCCATGGGCACCAACAGCGGTTATGCGGGGGCGGCGGCGCTGGCGTTTATCATGATTCCCATTGTGGCCCGCACCACCGAAGAGATGCTCAAGCTTGTTCCCAAGGCATATCGCGAGGGCTCGCTTGCGCTGGGCGCCACGAAGAGCCAGACGATTCTGAAGGTCGTGCTGCCCGCAGCAACCGGGAGCATTGTGACAGGCGTGCTGCTGGCGATTGCGCGAGCGGCGGGTGAGACCGCCCCACTGCTCTTTACCGCCCTGTCTTCACAGTATCTGACGCGCGATCCGAGCCAGCCGTTTCCATCGCTGACGGTCCAGATTTACAACTACGCGACGGGGCCCTTCCAAGGCCAGAAGACGCTTGCGTGGGCGGGGATTCTGGTGTTGATTTCGATGTTCTTCGTGCTCAGCCTTGCCGTGCGGTGGCTGACGCGTCGGGCGGTCATCAAGATGGTGTAAAGAAGGCGCTCGCAACATGCACTCGAATACACTAGAGCCCAAACCTCCTCGCCCTCCGACACCATTCATGAGCGATTCAACGCCGCCAACACCGACAGCGCCTCTTGAAGTGGAAGCCACGCCCACGCGCCGAGTCGCGACGCGCGACAGCGGCAAGGTTGATTCGTCGCGATATCGGGTGATTGAGGCGATTCGCAGCGGCGGGCAGCACAAGGCGGCGGTGCACGCGGAACTGCTGAGCCTCACGCCTCAGCAGAGCATCGCGAAGATCGACGATTTTCAACTTTGGTACGGCAAGAACAAGGCGATTCACCACGTGAACATGAACGTGGAGCGTGGCAAGGTGACCGCGCTGATTGGCCCCAGCGGCTGCGGCAAGAGCACGTTGCTGCGATCAGTCAATCGTTTGAACGATCTGATTGACGGCGTGCGTGTCACGGGCAGCATCACGATCAATGGCAAGCAGGTGTTCGGGCAGGGTGTTGATGTCATCAGCCTGCGCAAGCGTGTGGGCATGGTGTTCCAGAAGCCCAATCCGTTCCCCATGTCGATCTTTGACAATGTGGTGTATCGCCTTCGCATCGATGGCGAGCGCAGCAAGTCCGTGCTTGAAGGCGCCTGTGAGAAGGCCCTCAAGGGCGCAGCTCTGTGGGAAGAAGTGAAGGATCGTCTGAAGGACTCGGCGGTGGGTCTTTCGGGCGGGCAGCAGCAACGGCTGTGCATTGCGCGATCGATTGTTGCAGACCCCGAGATGCTGCTGCTTGACGAGCCGTGCTCGGCGCTGGACCCGATCGCGACGCTGCGCATCGAGGAGCTCATTCACGAGATCGCCGAGCGATACACCGTGCTCATCGTGACGCACAACATGCAGCAGGCCGCGCGAGTGAGCGACTTCACGGCGTTCATGTACCTGGGCCGACTGGTCGAATACGGCCCGACGAATCGAATCTTCCAGACGCCGCAACTTCCCGAGACGGAAGATTACGTGATGGGTCGCTTTGGCTGAGCCCGTTGGGCGTGGCGTGGGGGTTGTCAACTGAAACGAAAACGTGGTTCGCATTGCTGCGGCGCGGGCTTCCGGCTTGCTGCGATCGCGCGTGGGAGCGGCCCGGAAACCCTTGCGGGTCACCATGGCAGTATAGAGCTACTGCAAACGGGCGCAATTTTGACGCCCATAACCATTCCTTGACTTGTGCATTCTTCGCATTCCGCTACACTCCACACGTTCGCAGGAGGAGAGAGACATGCGCACGTTTTTTGTTGTGGCGCTCGCCGCCGGTTTGGCCGCACCCGCTTTTGCCGGCCCGGACTGGGTCGAGCGAGGGGACGCTGGCTCGTTCATTGCAACCGCTCAGATCACTACCGGTATCGGCGGCATTCGCTCGCTGACGGGTGAACTCACTGCGGCTGGCCGCGGTGCCCCGGATCTTGAGGACGTTTACATCATTCGCATTGATGATCCGTCGGCATTCTCCATTACACTGGTGAACGCCAACTTCACGCCCGCGCTGTACCTGTTCAATCTGACGCAGGCGAGCCAGGCGCTGGGTCTGCTGGGCGTGAATGGCACGCTCGTGAGCACCTCAACGGACGGCACGCAGGCGCAGGTGACTGAGCCGGGCCTGTACGCTCTTGCCGTGACGTACGCGGGCAACATTCCGCAGAGTCGCACGGGCGCGATCTTCAACTTCACATCGCCCACGGAGATCTCCGGTCCTGACGGCCCGGGCGGCATCAATCCGCTGGAATCGTGGAACCCGACGGTTCCGCTCGTTGGCGGCAACTACGACCTTGATGTGGATGGCGTTGACTTCGCCGATGTGCCGGCTCCCGGCGCAGCCATGCTGCTGGGTGCAGCGGGCCTGCTGGTGGCTCGTCGTCGTCGCTAATGCGAGTCGCACGCGGAGAAGCGTGCGACCTGTGAGGTTTCAAAAACAAACAACGCCGGCCTGCGTGATGCGGGCCGGCGATTTTCATTTGGCAGGTTCGATGCGTCCATTCAGGTGAAGTGCAGCTCGAGGTAGCGTGCGACGTAATCCACGATGCTTTGCGCTTCGGGGATGTCGGGGTTGCTGGTGGGGCCCATGGGCTCAAAGCGCATGCCCTTGAAGCGAGCGACTGCATCCTCGATGCTGAGGCCGTGTTGGATCGAAAGGCTGAACGCGCGGCAGAAGGCCTGGGCCATGCCGCAGATGGTGGAGCCTTCCTTGGCCATCTTGATGAAGATCTCGCCAGGGCGGCCGTCGGCGTAGAGGCCGATGGTGAGGTAACCCTCGTGATTGCCGATCGAGAACTTGTGCGTGATCGACTCGCGGGTGGCGGGAAGTGATGCGCGAAGTGCGGGCACGGGTGATCCTCCTTGATCGTTCCGATCCAATTCGTGACTGGCCATGTATGAATCCGTTCGTGGTATGCGTCAGTGCGATGAGCATCCTGCTCAGAGCGCCAACGCCGAACAGACATGGCGGCCCACAGAGGGCGGGTGCAGGGCAGCCAATGTAGCGACTTTGGTATCGGTCGTGGGCGCGAGGGCCAAGAAAAAGTTGGTGAAACTGAGCAGAGTCTTATCACACAAGCGGTTGAGTAACCTGTCGCTAGCCAGCAGTTTTCCACACAACATACTGGGGGTTGCCCGGTGTGCCCCACGTGCGTTGCCTGCCGGGTGCTTGCACGCTTTGGTACACTGCGTTGCAGGTGTCGCCGCCGCGTTGTTGCTCGCAAGCTCCGCAATTCCGTCCGCCCGGAAACAAGCCATGCTCCGATCCGCTCTTTCACGCTTTTGCATCGGTGCGCTCGTCCTCGCGACGGTTACTGCCGCTTCGCACGCTCAAGTCACGCCGGGATACACGATCTCGCGCGTGGGCTTGACCGGGCCCGAGTACGTCGCTCCGAACGGAAGCACTCAGCAGTTCGCGTCGTTTCGCAACGGCGTGGTCTTCGGCAGCTCGCAGCGCATGAACGAATCGGGCTTCAACGGGGACGCGTGGGTCTGGAGTTTCGGCCAAACGATTCCCATCGGCTTGCGCGGAGTGGGCTACCGGTCTTCGCAGTCGCTGCGCATCAACGCGTTGGGACAGATCGGTGGCCTGACGAGCTTTGGAAGTTCAGACGACGAATCCCGCCGCTTCGACGCGTGGGTCTGGAACGGACAGCAATCGGTGCTGGTCGGACTCACTGGCCCGGGCTACACGGGCGCGACCGGCTATCGCTTCAGCAGCTTCGAACAGACGGAGTTCAACATCTTTCGCAGCGACGCGATATTGGGCTTTAGCGCCCGCGTCCAAGGTGTCAGTAGCGAGATCGGTCGCGACTGGTGGGTCTGGGATGGCACGCGGACTGTGCCGCTCGTGCTGCCGGGCGTGGAGTACATCGGTCCCTCGGGGTTCGCCAACTCACAACCCATCGACGTCACCGCCAGCGGCCGCATCATCGGTGGATCGATGCGATACCGCCCCGACGGGTTCCCCAACGGCTCTGACGCATGGCTTTGGGATGGCCGATCGCTCCGCAGGCTGGGGTTGGTCGGTGCACCTTGGGAAGATCCCACGGGCTTTCGCTTCGGGTCTGCCATCGCCCAGAATGAGTCGGGCTGGGTGGTCGGCCGCTCGACGGCGTACTTCCCCAATAACGAGCGGCGCGAGGACGCGTGGCTGTTTGACGGCGTGAACACCACCCGCATCGGCCTGACGGGAGGCGCGTATGACCTGCCTCGTGCAGCTACCACTGTCGCGATGCTCAGCCAGAGCGGCTCTATCGTGGGCTCGTCGCGCGATCCGGTCGCCAACCGGGAAACGACGTGGATTCTGAGGGGCGGCCAACTCACGCAGATCGCGCTGACCAACCCGCCTGGCGAGTCGTATCAGCCACTCTTCCCTCGCGTGCTCAGCGAGACCGATTCGGTCGCTGGCGTGGTCCCGCGTGCCAACACGAGCCCCGCGCAACAAGGCGTCGACGCTTGGGTCTGGGACGGCACGCAGGTGCACGTGCTGGGTTTGCGTGGGCCTGAGCATACTTTGAGGGGTAAGCGCGTCAGTGACGTGTATCAGATCACACGTGACGGCCGCGTGCTGGGCGCATCGCAAGTTTTCCCTCTCAGCGGTTCCTTCGGCGGCGACTTTGCAGACGACCTATGGCTCTGGGAACGTGGCACAACCTCGCGTCTGGGCATTTTCGACCCTGCGCATGTTGGCTTTGATGGCTACCGCCGCGTGTATGGGGCGGCTCATCCCGATGCTCCCTATGCGTGGGGTCACACATTCCGCTTTCAGCCCGATGACGTGGCGCTGGGCGTCGATCCATGGGTGTGGGAGAATGGCGTTCACACCCGCGTGGGGCTGGTGGGGACCGGCTACACAAGCAGTGCCGGCCTGCAGGAATCGTGGATCTCCAGCGCCGATCACGTAGGCCGCTTGATCGGTCGCTCGCTGCGTTTCTCAGCGGCGGGCGACAATCTGGGTCAGACCGCGTTCTACTTCGATCCGGCGACGCGCACCAGTATTCCTGTTGAACTCAGCGTTCGCTCCGCCGATGGGTACGCGTTCAGTTCCTTCTCGCAACTGACCACAGACGGCTATGCGATCGGCACATACAAGTTCTTCGCCAATGGCGAGGGCGCGGGTGTCTCACGCGCCATCGCCTTCCGCCCCGACGTGGGCGTGGTGCATCTCGAAGACCTCGTCACCGGTGGCATTGCGGCGATGGGCTTCGCGAGCCTGAGCTCTGCGTGGTTTGATGAAGCAGCGGCCGTGTTCGTGGGTGAAGGCAAACTGCTGGGCCAGCCGCAGACACAAGCAGCGTTTGTGATGACCCGGCCGCAAGGGTGCGACAACACGGACTTCAACAACGACGGTGTCTACCCCAGTGATGAAGACTACGTGGCCTTCTTCGCCGCGCTGAGCGGAGATGTCTGCGCGACGTGCAACGACATTGACTTCAACAACAATGGGGTTTTTCCCGAAGATCAGGACATCATCGGGTTCGTCAGTGACGGTGTCATCTGCCCGTGATGCACTGCTGCGTGCGGGCATTTTGTCGGGACGATTCGCCCATCAACCCACTGCCGCGCCGGCCTTGATGTCGCTCAGCGTCGTCAGGATGATGACTTCGCGCTTCACGTCCGCTGGTGCATCCTTGCCAACGTTACTGGCCGCCAGCAGCATGCCGCGGCTTTCTTCGCCACGCAGCATGCGGGGGGCGAGGTTGGCGACGATGATGATGCGCTGGCCCAGCAACTGCTCGGCGGTGTAGTACTCGCGGATGCCGGCACAGATCTGGCGGGGCGTGCCCGAGCCGTCATCGAGCTGCAGCTTCCAGAGCTTGTCGGCGTTGGGGTGGGGTTCTGCCTTGACGATCTTGGCGACGCGTAGGTCGAGCTTGAGGAAGTCGTCGATGGTAATCAGGGGTTTGGAGCCGTCGGCGGGAGCGGGAGCAGCGGCCGGGGCGGGGGTGGGAGCAGGTGTAGGGGCGGGCGTCGTCATGATGAAGGAGAATAGGACCGCGCACCCCACGGTTCACGCTGCAGGCGTGTCGTCTGCGGGGTATACCTCATGTACACTATCGCCCTATGGAAAACCTCGATCTGCTCAAGCGTCTGTGTGAAACTCCTGGCGTCCCTGGCCGCGAAGAACGCGTCCGGGCCTTGATTGAGAAGGAAGTGGCCGGACTTTTTGACAGTGTCGAGACCGATGCGCTGGGCAATCTCATCTGCCGTCGCGATCCGCGCGGCAAGGCCAAGAAGGGTGCGGCGGAAAGCAAGCATGGCGGCCCACTCCGCGTGATGATGCTGTGCCACATGGATGAGATTGGTTTCTACGTGACTGCCGTCGATGACAAGGGCTACCTGTGGATGAACCCCGCGGGCGGCTTTGACACGCGCAATCTGTTCTCCCGCCGCGTGACGGTCGTGGCGGACGATGGCGATTACCACGGCGTGATGAACCCGGGCGGTCGCCCGGTGCACATCAGCAGCCCGAAGGATCGCGAGCGCGTGCCGGAAGTGAAGGAGTTCTTCGTTGATGTGGGCATGAAGGCCGACGCGGTGAAGAAGAAGTTCAAGGTCGGCGACTATGTGGTGATGAACGAGCCTGCGATCGAACTGGGCGACAAGTTCGTGAGCAAGGCTCTGGACAACCGCGTGGCGTGCTGGCTCGGCATCGAAAGTGTGCGCAAGCTGGAAAAGACCAAAGCAGCACACACCTGCGAAGTCATCGTTGCCTTCACGACGCAGGAAGAAGTGGGCCTGCGCGGTGCGAAGACCGCCAGCCACGCAGTGCAACCTGACATCGGCCTCGGCATCGACGTGACGCTGAGCTGTGACACGCCGGGCGTGCCTGGTGAAGAAGCCGTGACCCGTCAGGGCCAGGGCTTTGGTCTGCACATCAAGGACAGCAGCTTCATCAGCGATTACCAGCTCGTGAACGAAGTTGAAGCGCTGGCCAAGAAGAACAAGATCGCGTACCAGCGGACGATTCTCGCTGCGGGCGGCCAGGATGGTGCGGCTGCTCAGCAGGCTGCCGCCGGCGCTCGCGCGGTGGGCATCACTGTGGGCACGCGGTACATTCACACCGTAACGGAAATGATCGACAAGAAGGACCTGTACGCGGCCCGCGATATCTTGACGGCGTACTGCGCCAGCAAGTGAGTGGGTGCCGGAATACCAAATTGCCAAATGGCTAAATGAAGGCCTCTCGCAAGCGTCTTCATTTAGCAATTTGGCCATTTAGCCATTTGGCGATTTGGCCTGTGGCTCACTTCGCAGTGCTGCTTCCCGCCAGCCTATGGTGGCCCATGACAGCGTTTTCGCCAGATGGGTTGCCGTTGGGCCGCATTGCGGGTGCGGAGGCGGCGTTCTTTCAGGAAGCAGTGAGCTACGCGGCCCGTGCGCACCGCAATCAGCTTCGGAAAGATGGTCGCACGCCCTACGTGGCACACGTCATTCGCGCGGCGATGACGGTGTCGTGGGTGTTTGGCTGCAACGACAAGATCGCGCTGCTTTCCGCCATTCTGCACGACACCATCGAAGACACGACCACGGATTACGACGACATCGCTGAGCGATTCGGCGTGGCGGTGGCCGATTGTGTTGCGTGCCTTACCAAGAACATGGCGATGCCCGAGGCGGCGCGCGAAGCCGAGTATGACGCTCGCATCGCAAGCGGGCCCTGGCAGGCTCGACTGGTGAAGCTTGCGGATGTGTACGAAAACCTATGCGACTTGGAAGATCTGCCTGAGTCCACCCGCTTGAGGAAGGCCGCGGACGCGATTGATCGAGCGCGACGCGCCTTGCGGCTTGCACAAGGCGAACGCGCAAGCAATCCGCATATCAGCCGTGCGTGTGACACCCTGGAACATCTGCTCAAGCACTTCTAACCCCCACGCCTCGCTCGCACCTCTAGCCCCCCACCTTCCCCCCACTCTCACACCATGCCAGTCCTACAGCACCTTTACGCCGATCCTGAGATCTACGACATTCTGCACGATGAAGGCACGCGAAGTGACATCACTCGCTTTGCCCGCATCGCCTGCGCGGTGTCGCCTGCGTTACGCAGTGTGAAGCAACTCCGCTGGCTGGAGCCCGCCAGTGGCAGCGGTCGCTATCTGCTTGCGTGCGCCGCGCGGGGCGATATGGCACTGGGTATCGATCTTTCTCGCGAGATGATCGCGTACACGCTGCAACGTGCGGAGGCAAAGGGATACCAGAAAACCATCGCGGGGCTGGCGGCTCGGATGGAGAACTTTGATGTCGCCAAGGCTCGCTGGGCGGGCAAGCCGAAGGCGTTTGGCAAGGCGCACATCGCGTTCAATCCGATCAACTCCATTCGTCACCTTGCGACCGACGCCGCCATGCTCAAGCATCTGGCGTGCGTGCAGCGTCACTTGCATCGCGATGGCGTGTACATCGTGGGGCTGAGCCTCAGCGCGTACGGACTGGAGTCGGTCAGCGAAGACGTATGGATCGGCACGCGTCGCGGCACGACGGTGACGCAAGTTGTGCAGTACGAACCGCCAGACATCGACGCAACCGGCGCTGCGGCCCGGCGTGAACGCGTCATCAGCCACTTGACAATCACGCGCAAGGGCGCGGATGACGAGCATCGCGACAGCTCGTATTGGCTTCGAACGTACAACCTCGCCCAATGGACAGCCTTGATCGCTCGGAGCGGCTGGCACATCGCCGCGACATTCGCCAACACGGGAAAGCGTGCGAAACCGAGTGAGCCGGGGTACTTCCTGTTTGCGATGACGCCCCCTCGCGGGACAAGTGGTGCGAACACGCCGTAAAGTGACACATGGCTGAGGCCGCCGTCGCTGTCAATCTCGCTGGTCTGCACCTGGCCAACCCCGTCATGCTCGCTGCGGGCACTGCGGGCACGCTGGATGAACTGCGCGACGCGCTGGACCTTGCACGTGTGGGCGCGGTGGTGACCAAGAGCATCACGCCGCTGCCGCGAGATGGCAACAAGCCCTGGCGTGTGGTGCCGCTTGATGCCGGGATGCTGAACGCGGTGGGACTTGCAAATCCGGGGATCGATGCATTCGTCAAGGACTACGCGCCGCGCATCTCGCAGGTTGGCTGTCCGGTCATTGGATCCATCGCTGGCTTCAGCGTGGACGATTACGTCAAGGTCGCTGCCGCGATGAATGCAATTGACACCATCGCCGCCGTGGAGCTGAACGTGAGCTGTCCCAACGTGCACAAAGGCTGCGAGTTCGCCGCAGACCCCGCGCTTCTCACGGAACTGATCCGCGAAACGCGGGCGGTGCTGACCAACACGCGGCTCTTCGTCAAGCTCAGCCCCATTCCTACCGGCAAGATCACGATGACGGATATTGCCAAAGCTGCGGTCGATGTGCCCGGCAGTTCGCCCACGGGCCCCAACAAGCGGCCCGGCGCTGACGCGCTCTGCATCGCGAATACGACGCCTGCGATGGCGATTGATGTGCGTACACGCAGGCCGAAATTGGGGCGCATCTCAGGCGGCCTTTCGGGCCTTGCTGTACACGCAATGGCCGTGAAGCTGGTGTACGACGTTCACCGCAACTTTGCGAAGCAATCGCAGACGCCCATTGTGGGCATTGGCGGCGTCTTCAACTGGGAGCATGCGGCGGAGTTCGTGCTCGCCGGTGCGACGGCGGTAGAAGTCGGCACGGGACTTTTCGCGGATCCGCGTTGCCCGCTGAAGATTGTGAAGGGTCTGGAACGCTGGACGCGCGATCAGGGCGCGAGCGTGATGGATCTGGTGGGGAAGATCGACGACAGCGAAAATCAGCCTCGCTGACAGTTCCTGTGCCACATGCGCGACAGCATGGGCATCACGCGTCAAACAAACTGGGGCCGCCTTCGGGCCGCTTCTTCTTGGCTGACAATCGCGGCACCTCACGCGAGCCACTCACGCGCGAAGCCACCTGGCCTTCGGCAAGGCGCGTCAGAAGTTCATCACCGGGCTGCACATCCTGCGGCCGGCGAACCACGCGACCATCGGCGCGAAGTGTCACAGAAAAGCCGCGTTCCAACACGCGCTGCGGACTGACGGCTTCGAGCATGCGCCGCACAGCGGTGAGCGACGACTGCTCGCGTGCGATGCGGGCGTGCAGTGATCGTGTCACTTCTCGCTCTGCGCCCCGGAGCTTCTCGCGAAGCTGTGCCAAGACGGCTGTCGGCTTCGCACGTTCCATGCGTGTGGCGTGCTGTGAGATCTCCTGCCTTGCATGCATGAGTCGCGTTCGCACTGCACTGGCGAGATATCGCTCTGCATGCGTCACCTGATCGCCCGCGGCGGCGAAGTGCTCAGCGGGGTTGGCGAAAAGCGGCGTGCGTGCCAGCAGCGTGACATGCTTGCTGAGCGCGTCGATACGGCGTGACACGAGCAGACGCAGCCGGGACTGCTCCGCATCAAGCTGCTGGTGCAACGCCTCGCGATCGGGCGTCAGTCGCATCGCTGCCTGCGTGGGCGTGGCGCAGCGCTCGTCAGCAACAAGCTCTGCAATGGTCGTATCTGTTTCGTGCCCGATCGCGGCGACGACCGGCACCTCGCACTCGACGATGGCCTGCGCGACGCGGCGATCATTGAAGCACCACAAGTCTTCCATCGATCCACCGCCACGAGTGACGAGTACAGCGTCGATGCCGAGCTGCTCGTGGTACTTCGAGACATGTGTGATCGCTGCGACAATCTCGGGCACCGCCGCCTCGCCCTGCATGCGAGCGTCGACCAGCAGCACATCAACCGCCGGGCAGCGACGCTGCATCGTGACTAGCACATCTTGCAGCGCAGCGCCTGACTTGCTCGTGATGACGGCGACACGACGGGGAAAGAAGGGCAGAGGCCGCTTGCGTTCCGGGTCGGTCCAGCCCAGCGCCTTGACCTCTTCGAGCAATTTGCGCAGCTGCAGTTCCAGTGCTCCCGCACCTGCGGGTTCGAGCGACTCAAGCACGAAGCTGACCTTGCCGCCTGGGGCGTAGAAGTCGATGCGGCCCTTGGCGATGACCTGCTGCCCCACCGCCGGCGTAAAGCCCGCACGCTTGGCGGCACTCGCGAACATGACGCAGTTGATGACGCTCGCGCCATCCTTGAGATCAAAGTACCAGTGGGTACGTTCGCGGAAACCGCTGACCTCCCCCACCACTCGTACCGCTTCGGGAATGCCCTGCTTGAGCGCACCCTCGATGCGGGCGGCGAGTTGCGACACCGTGAGAGGCGAGGCGGCATCGGTCCGCACACGGGACTGCAGCTTTCCGGGATCAAAGGGCAGGCGATCGCTCACGGTCGACTATATTCGCCGCAAACCAAACGCAACGCTCCGCACGCGTGAAGGGATCGCGTGCGGAGCGCCACTGAAAGGGTTCGATCAGTGCCGCACAACAGCGGCTGCTTTCATTGCGCCGCAGCGACAGTCGCCTGCTGGCTGACAACGCGCGTCACCTCACGCGAGTTGCCGCGACCGCTCACGGTCGTCACTTGCTTGTCGCCGGTCTGATGGCCACTGCACACCACCACGATACCGGTGTCGCATGTGCTGCGCACCTGCATGCGCTTACGGAAGCGCGGCGCGTCAGCAGGAATCCGAATGGTCGCGCGCGGCTGAATGTCCTCGAAACGCACGGGTGCGCTCACGGGCTGCGAATCGTCCATCGTGAAGGCGTCGTCGTGAGGCTGCAACTCACGCACGGCGGCGTGCTGCGGCTGCGCGTATGCGTCGTTCACGAACGTGCGCACACCCGTGAAGTAGCCGCGCTCGTACAGCCACTGATTGCGAGCATCCTCAAAGCGACGCATCGCGCGTCCTTCAAGGCGCTGCCACGGGCTGATGCCGATCTTCTGCGTGCCCACCTGCACCAGAATCGTCGTGCGGTCGTGCTGGCTCACGCCGTAAGCGGCGGGGCCGGGCTCTTCACAGTTCGCACTCCAGTCGCGCTGCACCGGGTCAGGACCAATGAAGACGTTTTTGCTGTGCCACACGCGACCGTTGGCCCACGCGTGACCATGCGGATCGTTGGTGATGTACGGCGCCGCGAGCGCGTCACCGCGCCCAATGGTGTTGCCGAACCGCACGATGCCGGCGGTGTTGGTCGTCGCGACGGCTTCCGCCACCTTGATGGCTGCGGGCGTCAGCGTGATGCCGTTCATGGAACCGGTGGCGAGCGTGGTGGCAACAGCGATGGAAGCGAGCATGTCAACCTTTCTGGTCGTTCGTGTTGAACGACACATGTGCGTCACGAACCGGAGCCCGTTCCACGCGCGGGCCCCGGTTGCATGCGCACCCCGCTGCTTGCGGGTTGCATCAGCATCGCACGAAACTTCAGCGAAGCAAGCGAAAAACGCATGAATCGCGTTCGTTCGCGATGGCTGGCATGGTTATGTGCATCTTGCAGCCGCGTTATTGAGGCGTTCGCCCCGCCCGTCTCACCGCGTTCGCACGCCGTTACCCGTCACTCATCCAGGCGGCAACAACCGTTGCCCCGTGCCCTGGTCGGCCAGTTCACGGTCGAGCAAGTCGCTGTAGCTGCAATCGATCAGTTCGCCCAGCACCGGGCGAAACTGCTCACGCAGCCACGACAGGTGCTCATGCGCCCGGGCGACGTTGTTCTCTTTGCTCACCAGACTCTCAAACTCCAGAAACGTGCCCAGCCGCTCGACCTGATCAAGGTGGATGCGCGTTGGCCCGATGAGCCACAGTTCGCGCGTCTTCTGCACCGTGACCCAGACGGGCATGGGCAGCCGGCCGAACCGCTCAAGTGCCTGCTCCTCCGAGAAGAGCGTGAACTTGCTGAGCTTGGGGGCTGCACGATCGGCACGTTCGTAGAACACGTACTCCACAGGCTCCCCCTGCGTTTCGCGACGCTTGAGGCGACCGGCTGGCAGCTTGTAGTATGTGTCCGTCTGCGCAAACGACATGATGAACGTCGCGCCAACGGCCTGACAGATCGCGCGGGCGACAGTGAAATCTCGAAGTTCGGCTTTGAGTTCGACGTTGTGCATGGCAGACTGATCCGGCAGGCACGAGAGCGTACGCGCGACCATGGTCGTTCACCATGCGTCGGTCCCCAACAGAAAACGGCCGCCTTGCGGCAGCCGTTTGTGGGAATGAACATGTCTCACGCGACCGCTTACTTGAGCAGCAGCATCTCGCGATAGGTGGGCAGCGGCCAGAGATCCTTGGGCACGCGAATTTCGAGCGCGTCCGCGGTGGAACGCAGTTCGGCCATTGCGGGGCGAATCTTGTCGCGCATGTGCTCGGCGTGGTGATTCACATCGCCGCCTTCGTGATCGAGCGCCGCTTCGAGGCTCTTGATCGCGTTGCGCAGCTGCACCACCAGGTCTGCGTACTCCTCGAGCTGCTGGCGAACTTCGCTGGCATCGACATCAGCCGCTTCCGTCGCTGCGACCACTTCAGCCAGTTCCGTCTGGTAGCGCAGAGCGGCGGGCAGGATGGCGGTGCGAGCCATGATGGCGGCGGTGTCCGCTTCGATCTGCACCTGCTTGATGTACTTCTCGAGGTGAATATGCTCGCGAGCTTCCACTTCCACCTTCGTCAGCACGCGGTACTTCTTGAAGAGCTCGATGTTCTTCTTGAGGCCAAGCTGCTGGATGGCGCTGACGCTCTCGCGGAAGTTGGGCAGACCGCGCTTCGCGGCATCTTCGTGCCATTCCTTGGTGTAGCCGTCGCCATCGAAGATGACTCGCTTGTGTTGCTTCACCACCTGCTGCAGCACCTTCTTCACGCCCGCGATCATCTTGGCTTCGGTGGGGTTCTTGCCCAGTTCCTTCTCCAGCTGCGTCGCGATGTGATCAATGCTTTCCGCAACGATGGAGTTGAGCACCGTCGCGGGCCAAGCCACTGCGGCGCTGCTGCCCACGGCGCGGAACTCGAACTTGTTGCCCGTGAAAGCAAACGGGCTGGTGCGGTTGCGGTCGCCCGTGTGGCGGGGAATCTGCGGCAGCGTGCGAGCGCCCAGATCAAGCTTGCCGCCCTTCATAGTGCTCTTGGGGTTACCGCTCTCCAGCTGATCGATGATGTCGCTGAGCATGTCGCCCAGGAAGACGCTCATGATGGCCGGAGGCGCTTCGTTCGCGCCCAGACGCCAGTCGTTGGCGGCGCTGGCCACGCTCATGCGGAGCACTTCGGGGTAGCTGTCGACCGCGCGGATCACGGCGCACAGGAACACCAAGAACTGCATGTTGGTGTGCGTGTCGTCACGCGGGTCAAGCAGGTTCACGCCCGTGTTGGTCGTCATGGCCCAGTTGAGGTGCTTGCCGCTGCCGTTGATGCCGGCAAAGGGCTTCTCGTGCACGATGCAGTGCATGGCGTGGCGAGCGGCGACGCGCTTGAGCGTTTCCATCGTGAGCATCTGGTGATCGCACGCGATGTTCGCGGTTTCGTAGAGCGGCGCGAGTTCGAACTGGCCGGGAGCCACTTCGTTGTGACGCGTCTTGACGGGCACGCCCAGACGGTAGAGTTCGCGCTCGACTTCATTCATGAAGCCGAGCACGCGCGTCGGAATGCTGCCGAAGTAGTGATCTTCGAGCTGCTGGCCCTTGGGCGGCTTGGCGCCAAAGAGCGTGCGATCGCACGCGACAAGATCTTCACGCTCAACGTAGTGCGAGCGGTCGATGAGGAAGTACTCCTGCTCGACGCCGGCAGTGGCGATGACGCGGGTCACGCCCACGTCGGTGCCGAAGATCCGCAGGATACGGAGAGCCTGCTCGCTCAGTGCTTCCATCGAGCGGAGCAGCGGCGTCTTGTGGTCCAGGGCTTCGCCCGTCCAGCTCACGAAGGCCGTGGGGATACACAGCGTGGCGGTGCCGGCATCACGGTTGATGAAAACGGGGCTCGTGCAGTCCCACGCGGTATAGCCGCGAGCTTCGAACGTGGCGCGGATGCCGCCGCTGGGGAAGCTGCTGGCGTCGGGCTCGCCCTGCACCAGCGCGCTGCCGGTGAACTCGCTCATCGCGCCGCCCGTGCCGTCGGGCGTAAAGAAGGCATCGTGCTTTTCCGCCGTCAAACCGGTGAGGGGCTGGAACCAGTGCGTGTAGTGCGTTGCGCCACGTTCGAGTGCCCACTCCTTCATGGCGGCAGCCACCACGTCGGCAAGACCGGCTTCAAGGGGCTCGCCGTGCTTGATGGTGCGCTGGAGCCGCTTGAAGACTTCCTTGGGCAGACGCTGCTGCATGACGCGTTCCGTAAACACGTCGCTCGCGAACGAGTGATCGACACGATGATCCGTGTGCGAGTTGTCGCGGTGATGCGTTCCGTTCGAGGACGTCGTGGGTTTGCCGTTCGAAGCGATCATGCTGGACATAGCGGCCTTTCGTGCGAGTGAACCGACGCTGACCTGAGTTTGTCACATCGCACGCTCCGCACGTGCGAGGTTGAGACATTGTTTCGCGTATCGCGAGTTGTGCAAGACGTTGTAGAGCGAGCGTTCGCGCACTCGCGGGTGATGCATGATTGTTTCACGCAAACGCAACAAAGCAAACACGATTTGTTCATTGTGTCGATTTGACACAACGAGCAGTGTTGACTCGTGCAATACATGTTTCTTGTTGCGACATCGAGACGCCGCGATGCGTGGTGCAATCGTCGCTCGCCGCGTTCTGCAGCGTCATTTCCCCGTGTATCCGCGGTGATTTCTGATGCACGGTTCTTCCGCCGGGCCCGCACCCACGCGCGCCGCGCGTACCAAGGCACGACGCAGCCGACGCCGACCGCGCCCGCTGTCATCCACAAAGAAGTGCCTCGCGCCGCCGGCGCAGGCAAAGCCTTCCATCCGGTAGGAGTCGGTCTGTCGTAATCCGTCCAGTACAAGCCCGCCTGCATGCGAGACGCAGCATGCGTGTGCACCGCGATGCCAAGCAAACTCAGCGGCATCACGTACACGCCCAGCAGAAGAATCGCGCTCACCAGCGGCGAGTCACGCAACGCGAGGTAGCTCAGCACCATCGCTGCCACACCGAAGCCAATCAGCCAGTACGTCGGCTGCGGACTGGTCAGCATGCCGATGGCAAGAGTGGTAAGGGGCACCAGTCCCACAAGCCACCAGGCCGATTGGAGCACGAGCACATGACGCAGTATGGCAGCTTGTAATCCGCCCAAGAGCACCATGATGATCAGATAGACAGTTGCACCGGAATTGGACTCAATACCAAACCCGAAGATGCTTCCCACGAGCAGCAGCGGCAGCAGCGCGCCTTTGACAACTGAGCGTGCCCGCTCACGAGATTCTCGCAGCGCGCGAGCGTGGCGTTCCAACTGGTTCACGGAGAACGCTTGGCCGCACTCAGGACACCGAAAGTTCACCACGCCCGCGAGCGCGTAGCCACAGTCAAGACACAAAGGCGTGTATGCAACGCCATCGTCATCGAGCAGTGTGGCGGGCAGTCCGATGGCCGTCGTTGCAGGTGTGCCTGATTCGTCCACGAGTTTCCCCTCCTCGCCGACTGGTCGCTTACTGCACGAGGCCCTTGGTCAGCCGCATGAATGCAGTCTCAAGATTCACCGGCTCTTCCGCGAACTTCGTCATGCGGAAACCGCGAGTCACCAGCACGTTGGGCACATCACTCACGTTCAGCCCCTGCGGGCCGCCATCTTCGTACGTCACGTGAATGAGCTTGCTGCCCACCGCCGCCGTCACGCTGTCGTCGTTCGCCAGCGCCACCTTCTTCACGCCCGGCAGTGTCGCGAGCATGCGGGCCGCATCTTCAATGCGATCCGTCACGCCAATGTGTAGCACGTGCCCCATCTTGGCACGGCGGAGAATCTCATCCACCCCGCCATTGAACAGCAGCGTGCCGCGCTCGATGATCCCCACCACATTGCACAGTTCCGCCAGTTCGGGCAGAATGTGCGAGGAGATCAGAATCGTCTTGCCCATGCGGCGAAGTTCCTTGAGCAGTTCACGCATTTCGATACGTGCCCGCGGATCAAGGCCGCTCGCCGGTTCGTCCATAAGCAGCACCTTGGGGTCGTGCAGCAGCACACGCGCAACGCTCAACCGCTGCTGCATGCCGCGCGACAAGCTGTTGACTTCCGCCGTGGCTTTGTAGCCAAGGTCCGTCAGTTCCAGCACATCGTGCACAACCTTCTTGCGCTGCTGACCATGGATGCCGTAACTGGCAGCGAAGAACTCGAGGTACTCGGTCACCACCATGTCTTCATACGCGCCGAGTTCATCAGGCACATAGCCGATCAATGGGCGAATCTGACGATTCTGATATCCCACCGTCAATCCGGCGACATTCGCCTGTCCGCTGCTTGGCTTCAGCAGCGTCGCAAGAATCTTGATCGTGGTGGTCTTCCCCGCACCGTTGGGGCCGATGAAGCCGAAGCAATCGCCCTCGTTGATCGTCAGGTTCAGATTGTTCAGCGCAATCAGATCGCCGTAGCGCTTGGTCAGGTTGATTGTCTCAATCATCGGCATCGTGTAGATTCCCTGTTGCTGCTTTTCGCGTGGTCTGTTCTGCTCGTTGCGCGGATCCACCCGCCCCACTTACTTGCCGTCGTTCTGCTCGCCGCCTTCTTCCTTGGCCTTGCGTGACTTTCGTCCAGTCTGTTTGTTCACGTCCTCCACGACGGGTGGCACGCCGGGCAGCGGGTAGATCCACCGCACCAGAGTCTGTCCCTTCGTGGGCACCAGTTCGCCGTTCACATACAGCGGCACGGGAGATGCCTCCCCGCTCGCGCCAGATTCACTCAAGAACCCGATCACGATGATGCACGGCTGCGTCAGCCACCGACTCAAATCAAAGCCATGCAGCAGTTGCCGGCTGGCGACGGACGCGGGCGGCCGACTATCCGCGAAGTTCGGCTGCGGAAGCTGGTGCAGGAACGATGCCGCGAACAGTCGCTGCGTGGGTGATGTGTTGTCGCTTGTCAAGCCTGACGGCAAGCCGCCAAACGTGCCCGGCGGCGGCCTGTAGGCCTGATCATCAAGCCACTGACTGAGCCTGGTGGCTGGGGTTCGGAGTGCCTGCACGAGCGCAGCCAGGTCGTAGTCAATATTCGGATCAAGCGTGTCGAACGCGAGAACATTCCCATCTGCATAGGTGATCATGACATTCGCCGGCACGTTGCCGTTCACTTTGTTCTGTCCGCGACACACGATGATCACGCCGTTGCGAAGCGGACCTGGTAGCCCGTGCCGAATGCTGCCGCTCACAATCGGCCCCGAACCCGCCAGCCCCGTTGCGTCCTCCGTCCGCGGCATAACGCGCAGCGTGGGCACCTGCCCCTCTGGCAAAGGCGGCGCGCCGGCAGCCGAAACAGGCCGCGGCATATCCCACGGCTGGCTGCCAGACCAGTCCACCTGCACCTGCTTCACCGTCGCCCGCACAGGCACCGTCATCGTGTCGGGCGAGCGGGTGTCGATGGCGTATCCGCGACTATCCGGAAAGCTCGCGACCGCACTGTCATCACCCGGCACATCAAACGGCGCGATCGAGTTCTGTGTCTGATCAAGACTCCCGCCAGCACTACCGACGCTCATGGTGGCAGAGCCGTAGCTGGGCACCAGCACGTTGGCCCACATGCGAGCCCGCGCTGCCGGTTGTCCGTACACGTGGTCAATCACCGTAAAGTGCGTGCCTTGCACGCTCAGCGGACGCAGGAAGGTCGCAAGGCCCCACGCCAGCACCGTGAACAGCACGCCGCCGCCGATGAACGCGACCCAACTGTGGCGGTGCATTTCCTTCTTCTTCAAGATAAAGAAAAGCGGCGGTCCGACAGCGAGCCAATAGACCGTGAAGACAAGAAAGCCGACCAGCGCCCCCACCGCGGAGACACCAGTGATATCGATCATCGACGGAACATCGCGATCCGTCATCCAGCGCTGGCGATCGGAGACGTTGAGCGAGTTCTGCGTGTCCAATTGAGGCCGCTGGTTGCCCGCATGCCCGAGCACGCGGTGCCAGAAGACATCCGCCTCAATGTTCTCAAACTGGCTGAATCGCGTGTCGTTGAAGTCAAAGCCAATGACCGTCACCATGCCCGCACCAACCAACCGGCGCACCACCACACAGTCACCCGAGGGTCCGTTCAGAATGGGCATCGCTTCCGAAGGTGTTGCTCGCGGATTGATCGCGAACGTGTGCAGCACGCCCTTCTCGGGATAGCGCCGGTCCGTACTCGCTGTAATGAGCGGGCGATACGGCATGAGGTCCACGTTCTCCCGGCGCTGAAACGTCGCGCTCGGAAGCATGTCGAAGATCGGGTTGCTCGCTTCATTGGTCCACAACTGCGAGACAGCAGGCAGCACAATCACCAGGTGCCCGCCGCGATTCACCCAGTTGCGCAGCGCCTCCGCACGCTCACCACGAAGCTTGTCCACATCGCCGCTTGCCCACAGAATGACGCTGTAGCAGTCAAGGCCCATCCAGCGATCTGGCAGTTCATCCGGCTTAAGGCCGGTGACCAGTTGGATCAACTCGTGATGATGCTCCGCCCATGCCTGCCCGGTACCGGGCCGTTGCGCGTATGCACGCAGCCCCAGCGCCCGGTCGCCGATCACGCCATAAAGACCTGTTGTGCCTTCAAGCAGTTGTCCAGGCGAAGGTGTGACGGGAATGCGTCCAAGCAGTCGGCCGGCGCGGTAGCGTTCTTCGCGCGGCGTCGTCGCTGGGTCAACATCCTCGGGCACCGCTTCATACACGCTGGCAACCAGCGTCGAGCGACCATACTCGCTGAACGCCATACGCGTGTACACCCACACGCCTTGCCACACACCCGGATTCGTGCTCACTTCCACCTGCTGCATCGGCTGGTCGCCGTCGCTGTCGGTGCTGGAGAGTCGCACGATCACATCACGAGACTGCGTGCCGCCGTCGCGCAACCGCAGACGGATGCCATTCCACACGCCGACCTTGGCAACATTCCCAGAGCCGAGTTGCTCGACTTCAATCTTGATCTCATTGGTCCCGGCGGAGATCGCGACCGATGGGCTGGACTCCGCGGGAATCTGCTCGGCCGACTTCGTCGGGTCCGAATAGTCGCGCATGCTGTCCTGCGCACGAACCGCGCCTGCCGAACAAAAAACGGCCACGAAGCACACCAGCATGCATAACCACGATGGGCGCACGCGGAGCGTGCGATCGGTGCAGGGGCGGAACAGCACAGTCGGCAAAGAAGTGGGCGGCTTCACTGCATCATTCTACCGGACCTCAAGCCTCGATGTTCGGTCGCCGATGACACTTCCGAGGGACATGCCTGGTGCCCTCCCCTTGGAAATTGGTCGTATGGAAACTCTTTTCGACAAAGCCTGGGTCATTCTGAGCATCGTCGCCGGCATGGGTGTGCTGGGCGTGCTGCATTGCGTCGCCAGCTCCATCAACAACCATCACAAGGTCCACGACCTTCGCGTCCGGGTGAACGAGCTGCGCAACCAGCAGATTCATAAGCTCAAGCAGACCAACCTGGATTACGCCGACTTCGATGTCGTCGACCAGCCCGCGAAGAAGGCTGCCTGATCCGCATTGCAACGCAGTTCACAGACCGCACATTCGCCGTGCTCGCTATCGCATGCACGTGTACTCGCTGCCAAGTGCGCCTTCTGCCAGCTTGTGCTCGCCCTTCTCGAGTCCCGAACACGCTCATGCTCAACACGTGCATGCGAGCTCACTCACGAAACGATCACTTAGCAGGCGCAGCTTCCGGCGCTGCGGTCGCCACATCGCCGCGGTACACCACAAACCGCTTGAAATCGAGCGAACGGATCCAGCCGCCCACGCCCGGCTTCGCAAACAGCGCCTTGCCGGTCTTCACATAGTCAGCTTCACTGCGCCAATACAACAGATGCACCCAGCGGCCGTCCGGCGCAATCCACAGCGAGTGAGCCAGCAACCCACCTTCGCCCTTGCCCAGCTCGACGTACTCAGGCTCACCCTTGTCAAACAGTTCCACGTTCGCCTCGCGCGTCACTCCCGGTTTGGTGCGAAACACCACCGCTTCCACGTGCCCCGCTTGTCCTTCCGTCAGCGTCGTTTCACGGAGCAGCCGAAAGTACGAACGCGACTTGAGCGGATTCCCGCCCGGCGTTCCCGTATCCATCGCGAGTGATGCGGCTTCGGCATCTTCAACGCTGTTCCACACGGTCGCACGAATCGCAGTAGCCGCGCCGCCCCGCGGGTCCGCCGCCATGGCCGTCACATGTGTCGCAACAAAGCCCGCCATCGCCTTCGTCGCTTCGCTTTCCTGCAGCATCGCCGCCTTCACGCGGTCCAGATCTTCGGCCATTTCCGTCGCAGGCGTTTCCAACGCAAGTTCAAGCACGCGCGTGCTGGCGTTCAACACCGAAGGCCCCGCAGCATGAGCCGCGGAACTGGGAGTAAACAAACCTCCTGACGCCAGACCAAGTGCAAGAACCGCCGTGATTGTGAGTACAAGTACTGGTGATTTCATGGCGGCACAGCGTACCCGCAACGCCGCTGCACCAGCGAAGACGTGCATCGCTCACGTTTGCTCGCTGCCCACACCGCAGTCGCCCACCAACGACTCAATCTACCCCAGGCATCAGCGCGGAGCCCGACACACGCGCAAGAAACCTTGAAAAACAAGCGAGCACCGCGATGCCGACCTATGCCCCGCAAAAGCGAAAAAGCCTCTAGTTTCCTAGAGGCTTTCTTCAAGCGAGGCGGACGGGACTCGAACCCGCAACCACCGGATCGACAGTCCGGTACTCTAACCAATTGAGCTACCGCCCCAGTGGACAGGCCCTTTGCTGGTGCCGATTGCTCGGCGGCGTGCTCCGTCATGTCGACTCCGGAGCGGGGAGGGAATGTTAGCGGCACCCACAGCCGTTTCAAGTCGCATCACCAGAGGTTTTGTGCCCCTGGATTTTCCGGTTTGTCGGCCCCATCGCCCTTGATCACCCATGCTCAAAATCCGCCCCAAATGACAAGCCGCAGGCTCATCACCTGCGGCTTGCGAGATACTGAGATAGCTGCCTTTACGGCTTGGGCAGTTGAATCTTGCCGGGCTCTTGCAGGCCAAGAGCGTTGCCGTCCTTGCCCACGCGGCTGCCGTACATGAAGATGACGGCGCACGCAACGGCGAGGCTGACGCACGCCAAGGCGGCGAGGGCCGTGTACACGTTCAGACCCGAGGCCTTCTTCTGGCGACCCGCGGGAGCTTGCATGCCGAACTGTGCCATATTGCGACTCCTTTCGGCGTGAACTTACTGCACGCGGCTGACGATCACATCACCCGCGCGAACTTCCGTCTGACGACCCAGGGTGTCCACAGCGCCGATGCTGAAGCTCAGATCGGTCTGTTCCACCACGATGTTCGCGATGAACTGACCATCGCGCACAACGCGGAGGATCATGTTCTTCGCAATGCGGTCGTTGCTGCCCACGCTGAGCTTGGCCAGCGTCTTGCCGCTCGCCACGTCGCGCTCGACGCTTTCGATGCGCCCGCTGATGACCGGGCCCGTGTACTCGAAGGGACGCGAAGCGGTGTTCGCGACAGCGCCGGCCGCGACGCCTTGCGCGTCACGCTTGATCATCGCCAGCTCTTCCTGCAACGCGCGATAGTTCGCGGTCAGCACGTCGTTCTGGCTGGTCAGATCGTTGATCGTCTGTTCAGCTTCAAGCGCACGCTCGCGAAGCTTGAGCTCGCTGGTACGGAGCGTGGCGAGTTCTTCGTTCGCCTTCGCCTGCAGTTCCATCGCGGTCTTGACCTGCTCGGACTGCTGGTTGATCTTCGCAATCTGGGCGGCGAGTTCAGCCTCAGCCTTGTTCTTCGCAACCTGCAGTTGAGCGCGTTCGGCCTGCAACTGCGTGAGCTGCGCGCGGACCGTGGCGAGTTCGTTCTGCTGCTGCTGAATCGCGTCGTTCAGACGCACCGACTCACTCTTCGCCTGCGACGCGGCAACGCCCAAGGACGCTTCAGCCGTGACACGGCGAGCGAACTCGTCCGCATAGTCCGCACGAACGCGGTCAACGTTCGTCGCGTACGCGATGACAAGCATGGACAGGGCGATGCTCAGAAACGTCGCGATCACCACAAAGATCTTCGTGAGGATGTGCACAGTCCTCTCCTAGGCCATTCCTACCACTCGCGTGCTTTTCCCGCCGCGCGACGGAAACGAATCACACGCACCGCTCGCATTTCCACGCCGCCGATCCTCAGCGAACCGTGTCAAGCGACCGACAAACCCAGCCGCATGCCGTCAGGCCTGCAACCAGCTTCCAACGACATTGAGCACACCCGAAACGGACGCTGCGACACAGACGCCGCGGTCCAAATCGTACATGCCCATCCGCACCAAGCCGCCCGGGGGTTTCGCCCGTCCGCCAAGGGCCCACACAGTAGCCCGCCAATCGGCCTCTGTCCGGTCGGGTGTTGTATCACATGACGGCCAGCAGCACAAGCCCTTATCTGACGGAACCCGAACCCCACCCAGGATTCTGCGCCGACTTCATCTTCCGCAAGTACAGATAGATCGCAACCCCCACCACCACCATGAGCACACTCAACCACTGTCCGCGCGACAGTCCGGCAATCCGCGCACTCGCCCCAAACTGCGCGTCAGGCAAGCGGAAGAACTCCGCCACCACACGTAGCACGCCATACACCATCAAAAACGCCGCACTCACCATCCCCGTCATCCGCGGCTTGCGTGCAATCACCCACAGCACTGCCGTCAGAATCACGCCTTCAAACACCGCTTGGTAGAGCTGCGATGGATGCCGCGCACTCAGCAAAGGCTCGAGCCCCTGTCGAATCGGCTCACGCACTGACGGTGCGCCGCGCTGCACCGCATCCACAAGCCGAGTCATCGCCATGTACCCGTCATCGCCCGGCTGAGCCACACGATCCACCAGTGCCCCAAGCCGCGCCTGCTGCTCCTCGCTCAGTGGCGGCTCATGCCCGCTGACCAATTCCTGTGGAAACTTCACACTCCACCACGGCGCGGGCTGCCCGGGCATTGCGACAATCTTCCCGAGCAGTTCGCCATTGATGAAATTCGCAATCCGCCCCAGCCCCAGCCCAATCGTCGCGGCGAGCGATGCCACATCCGCCACATGCCATGCCGAACTCTTGTTGCGCTTTGCAATCCACCACACGCCCAGCGCCACACCCACCAAAGCGCCGTGATACGCCATGCCGCCCTGCGAAAGCTTGAACACGCCCCAGTACGGAAACGCGTTATCCACCTGCGTCAGAATCGCGCGATCATAAATCAGCACATACCCCAGCCGCCCGCCCACGATCACCATCGCAATCAGCAGCAGCAGCCCATCAATCAGCTTCTGCTCCGGCACCTGCGTGTACCCGCGTTTGCACAAAAAACGAAAGATCAAATACGCAACCAGAAAGCCTAGCGCGTACGACAACCCATACCACCGCACGCCAAATCCAGGCGAAAACTCCACCAGAAACGGGCTCAGATCATGGAAGTATGCGCCAAGCGTGAACATGCCTGAATGTACGCGGCTTTACCGCGCCGCCCGCGCGACTACGCCACGCCAAAGAACCGCTCCGTGTTCGCATTGATCGCCGCGTGAAACACGTCCCATGCCTCGCCGCGCAGCGTGGCCAACTCCTTCGCCGTCAAACTCACCATCCACGGCTCACAAGGCGACTTCCCGCGATGCGGATGCGGGCTCAAAAACGGCGCATCCGTTTCCACCATGATGCGATCAATCGGTGCCATCACCGCCGCCTCGCGCAGCTCCTTCGCGCTCTTGTACGTCACCACCCCCGTAAAGCTCACACACGCGCCAAAGTCCAGCAGCATCCGCATCTCGCGCGGCCCCGCCGTGAAGCAGTGAAACACAAACTTCGTCGGATCCAGAGACGACCGCCGCAAAATCGGAATCAAATCATCAAACGCCTCTCGGCAGTGCAGCACCACCGGCTTCACCAGCCCCTCGCGATGCAGCCCCTCAATCGCCGCGAGTTGCGCCTCCAGCACACTCCGCTGGGTCGCGCTCGCGGGCTCCTTGTAATGGTTGTCCAGCCCCAGTTCTCCCCACGCCACGCACTTCTTGTGCTGGCCGATCTTCCCTAAGACGCTCCAATCGTGCGGCCCCTCATCGCTATACAACGGATGCACGCCCACGCTGCACCACACGTTGTCGTGCGCCTCCGCCACAGCCAGCACATTGCCCGCGTCCTGCGTCGTCGTGCAAATCGTGATGCACCCGCTCACCCCATGCTCGCGCGCCGTCGCCAGCACACCCGCAACCCCGCCCGGTCGCTTTGACAGCTCAAAGTCTGGAAACGTCAGATGACAGTGGGAATCAATCATGTGTCGATACTGCCAACAAAAGGCCCCGTCGAGCGTACAACCCAGCGTATTACAGTGCAGCCTCACAAATCGTCGTGCCCGCGCACGCAAAGGACACCGATGTTCCGCGCCAATCTCCCTGCCATGCTCCAAGCCAACCTCCCCGCTCGTACCCGCGCCGCCGCTATCGCGGTTCTTGCGCTGCTCACCTGCGCTGGCACGCCAGTCGCGTTCGCACAAGCAGCCACGCAGGCCGCCATACAGACCGCTCCCGCAGAGGCGACCAAGAACGCGGACAACTGGTACCTCGTCGAGCTCATGGGCCAGCGCGCCGGCTACATGAACAGCAAGCGCACCTACTCCGCAGAGAACGTCACCAGCCAGACCAAGATGGTCTTCGAACTCGGACGAGGCCAGCAAAAAATCCGCATCAGCATGGAGAGCGAGTTCGTCGAAACCCTCGACGGCAAGCCCATCCGGATGAAGAGCCGTCAGATGCAGGGTCAGGCCCCGCTCGAGCAGGAATACGTCTTCCGCGACAACGACATCGAAGTCACCACGCGCCAGGCCGGCCAAGTCAGCACCAGCACCATGCCCAAGATCGAAGGCAACTGGCTCACCCCCGCCGCCGCCGAGCGTGAAAGCCTCCGCGCTTTCAAGGCTGGTGAAGCCCGCATCACCGTGCGCACCATCGATCCATCCATCGGTGTGATCCCAGTCGAGATGACTCGCACGGACTTCACCAAGACCACCCTCACCATCGACGGCCGCGAAGTCGACGCCATCGAAACCACCGTGGAACAGAGCTTCGCGCCCAACGTCGCCAGTAAAGAGTGGCTCGACAGCGAGGGTGAACTCCTCAGAGGCGAAACTATGCTGGGCGGCGCAGCCGGCATGAAGATCATCATGACGCGAACCACGCGTGAAAAAGCCAGCAAGCCCACCACAGGCGCAACGCCCGAGATCATGGTGAGCACGTTCGTCAAGCCCGACAAACCCATCACCAACGCTCGCGGCACAACGAGCGCACGTTTCGCCCTCTCCGTCAAAGAAGGCGACCTGCCCGACTTCCCCGACACCGGCACACAAGACTTCACGCGCCAAACCCCTGCCACCGCCACGCTCACCGTGCGCACCCACGCCCACCTCGACGCCCCGGCCGACGACATCAACAACACCGCCTATCTCACCAGCAGCGCACTCGCCAAGCTCGACGATCCGCGCCTCGCCGCCTTCGTGGGCCGCGTCGACAGCACGCTCGCGCCCGCCGACAAGGCCGAAGCCCTCCGCCGCGAGGTCTACGTCTTCATCGCCGACAAAAATCTCGGCACAGGCATGGGCAGCAGCACCGAAGTGCTCCGCACCAAAGAAGGCGACTGCACCGAGCACGGCGTACTCCTCTGCGCCGCGCTCCGCAAAGTCGGCATCCCGGCCCGCGTTGCAACCGGCCTCATCTACGCCGACGCCTTCGCAGGCGGCAAAGACATCTTCGGCTATCACATGTGGGCCCAGGCCTTGCTCGAAGTCGACGGCGTCAAGCGCTGGGTCGATCTCGACGCCACTCTTCCCAACGCCACGCCCTACGACGCCACGCACATCACCATCGCCACCAGTGATCTCTCCGATGAATCAGGCACGCTCTCGCTGCTGAACGTTGCATCAGTCATGGGTCGCCTGCAGATCAGCGTGCAAGAAGTGGATCACGCGCAAGACACACCTAAGGAAATCAAGTGATGTCGCCCGACGCCACGCCGCTGCCCAAGCTCCCACGTCGCCCTGACACAGGGCACAAGGGCACATTCGGCACCGTGCTCGTCATTGGTGGTTGCGCGAGCGCACCGCATCGCATGATCGGCGCGCCCGCACTCGCCGCCCGCGCCGCCTTCCGCGCGGGTGCCGGCCTCGTCAAGATCGCCGCTCCTGCGCCCATCATCGATGCTGTTCTCACCCTCTGCCCCAGCGCCACCGGCTTCGCGCTGCCCGTCTCCACTCACGGCGAGCTCATTGCCCACGAGTCTGCCGCCGTGCTCGATGAGGCCATGCAGTCCGCCGATGCCATCGTCGTCGGACCAGGCCTCGGTCCCAGCCCAAGCGTCCAAGCTCTCACACTGCGCTGCATGCAGCAACCTCGCCTGCCAGTCATCATCGATGCCGACGCGCTCAACGCCCTCGCCCACATCCCCGACCTTGTGCGCGACATCCGCGCCGCATGCGTCCTCACGCCTCATCCCGGCGAGTTCAAGCGTCTTGCCGATGCTCTCAACATCACGCACGACGCCCAGCACCCAGCTTCACGTCCGCACGCCGCCTCCGCGCTCGCTCAGCGTCTTGGCTGCATCTGCGTCCTCAAAGGCGCAGGCACCATCGTCAGTAACGGCCTGGAAACCTGGGAATGCCCGCGCGTCAACCCCATCCTCGCTACCGCAGGCACGGGTGACGTGCTCGCAGGCTTGCTGGGCGCGCTCCTCGCACAGCGTTCGCTCGGCGGTGAAGCTCCCCCCTCCGAACCCGACATCGATCTCATCGCTCTCGCCGCCGCACGCCTCGGGAAGCCTGTGCCTGAGCAACTGCGCCGCACGCAGCCCGCGCCCTCCGTGCCCGCGCCCCCGTCGTTCTTTGATCTCGTTCGCATCGCGGTCGACGCACACGCATACGCAGGCGAATTCCGCGCGCAAACCATCGTCCCCGCTGGCATGCTCGCCAACGAACTCGCCGACACCCTCGCAGATGTCCTCGTGCAGTATCGCGAACGCGACGTGGACTGACAATCCTCAGTTCATCACGGCCTCAGTTCATCACGGCGTGATATCCAGCCGCCGCGGCGCCATCGATGTCACGAGGCGAATGCTGGGCGTCTCCAGTTGCGTGCTGAATCGAGCCGCCTGGAAGTCATTGGGCAACACCGTCAAGTCCACGGTCGCCCGCTTCAATCGCGGACCCACGTCGTACTCCAGCCGGAAGTTCAGCTCGCGCACACCGCCCAGCAGCATGCGCTGCTGAGTTCCGGTGATCACGCCGCCAACCACCGTGTTCTCCACGTACCACAACTGGAACGGAGCCGCTGACCCATTCGGCGCGTCTCGACGCTCCAGACGGATAATGCTCTCGCCCGCGCCACCGGTCACGTCATCCACCGACCGAAACTCCATGAACGTGGAGTCCAGCGGGTTCAGCGTCGCGTCCAGCACGTCCGTCGGAAAGGGGCCGAAGTCCGTACCCGTCCGCACCATGCTCGCCATACGCGACACCACCATGCGTGCCACCACGTTGGTTGATGCGCTTTCAGTCGTCGCCTTGTACGCCTTGAAGCTTGTATCCAGCGCGGTCATCGTCGCCGCCAGCAGCGTGCCCAGAATCATCAACGACACCAGCACTTCAACAAGGCTGAAGCCCCGTCGATTCGCTGCGCCATGCCCGGGCTTGGCTTGCACCAGTTCGGTCTTCATCGGTAACCCTCCCGGTACGTGCCAGGCCGCGCGTCAAACTGCATGGGCAGCATGATGCCGCTGGGAAGTTGCATGTTGGGGTCATACCGCAGATTCACGCGTCCAAACCCGTTCCAGTAAATCGGCGTGCTGCCCGCCGGCTGGATCTCCGTGCCCGGCACATCCGAAATGCCGTCGCCGTTGGTGTCCCAGCCGCCCACACGTTGACCATTGAATGTGCGGAGTTCACTTGGATCGAGCGATTCCGAGTCACCGTCATCCGGCCCGAAGTAGCCCAGCGTCGTGTTGAAGTTCGCCGGGTTGCCAATGGCGTTGCCCAGCACGTCCACCATCGGACCGCTGCCGTGCTGCGGTGCGAAGGTCAGCAGCAATGCACCTTCAATATCCGCGTTGCCGCGCACGTCCATCACGCCCGCGATGATCGCGCCGCGCAACTGCACCTGCTGCGTCTCCGGACTGTTGAACGTACCGATATCCACCGAGTAGTTGGGCACCATCAGGCTGCTCGTCGCGATCGCCGCACGATCATCCGACTCGGGGTTCATCGTCGAACCCGTGCTGTACGGATTGTCCTTGACGAATCGCGTCGAACCTGTGAACTGCAGCTTGTTACGCACCTGCGTAAAGCCCTGCGGCGCATCACTCACAATCGAGCCCACGAACAGACAGTTGTGGAAGCGAATGTTGTTGCTGATCGTCTTGGTATCCGTGATGCGACGACCGCCCACGACCAAAGGCTCAGGCAGCGCGTTGTACTGCGCCGCGATATACGTACCCACCTGGTTCGACGGAATATCGCCCTTGTCCATCACCGGATTCGCCAGCATCACCATCTGCGTCGGCGGACGCGCCGTCGAAGGCAGCATCGAAGGCGGATTCGTTTCCGACGCATCATCACCATACACCGTGCGAGGCGGCGAAGGCATCGGGCGCGTATCCGTCGCGCTCATCTTCAGCTTGCCGTACTCACCAAACAGAATGTGCGTGTTGTCCGTGTGCGTACGGATCCACGTCACACCGATGAACCAGCAGTTCTCAAACAGCGCGTTGGTCCCCAGCGGAATCTCAACGTCGCGGAACACCATGTTGCGATACACCGGGCGGTAGTAGTAGTCTGAGAAGTTCGGGCTGTTGAAGGGCATCTTCTCAAAGTGCGCCGTCATGTAGTTGTCAGGCAAACCGTCGCGATTGGTGTCCGCCGTCAGCTCGATCACTTCCACCGCGCTCGCGCCCGGCGCCTGCTCACGCGCCGCAACCTGATCCGCAAAGCTCTGACCATCCGCCGCCGTCTGCAGATCATTCCTGCTCGTCGCGAAGTTGCTCGCGCTGATCACAGGAAGTTCCTGATCACTCACGTTGAACGCCTGAGGCGGCGTGCCTTCCATCGGGCGAATCGCGCCCGCCAGCTTCTCGTTCAGCGAACCACGCTGCGCTTCCCACGTGTTCGAGCTCACCTTGAACCGCAGACCGCCGTTGACCTTCACATACCGGTCGCGCCGGTCGAGGTAGCCGTCGAGGTAGCCAAGCACTTGGTCACGGTTCACATTGTTCACCGTGTCGCGATCCATGAACACTTCGCCCGCGTCATACCGACCGTTGTTGTTGGCGTCAACAAACCCCGCGACACGATTGCGATTGCGATCCGGCTCGCTCGAGTCAATGAGATCGAACAGCGACGAGTCAACCAGTTGACCGCCCGACGTCGTGAACTCCGACCGGCTCACACGGTTGTCGTTGTCCGCGTCATAGTGCGCAAGGAAGATGTCGTACTCGTCAACAAATCCGTCACCCGTCACATCCTGAAAGGGCGAGTCGGTGTTGCCAGTCTCATCGCGATAGTCATCCGTCGCGCTCGCAAGGCCATCACTCTCACCCGTGTGCTGCGAACGCAGGCGATTGTCCTCGTCAGCGTCGTCCGCCGCGACGGCGTCGTAGAAGTAATCCAGCTTCTGATCCAGCGCGGTCTCCAGACTGCGGAAGTCCGACCGCAGAATGAGCGGATCACCGTTGTTGAACGTCACATCCGTGAAACGAGCGCCCAGGTCACCCGTCACCTGCACGTTCTTGCCCAGCATCACTCGCGTCGGCGCGATGATCGCGTGATTCACACGCTTGGTCAGCCGGAAGTCCTTCGAAATCTGTCGCGTGATCGGCTGGCCGCTGCGCTCGTAGCTGAAGTCATAACCCGTCACGATCACGCGCACATCGCGACCATCCGCGAGCGGCGCATAGGTGATCTGATAGCACAAAGGCGGCACGTCCACACCATCAGGCAGCGTCTCCACCGCCACACCAGGCGTAAACACCCAGCTCGTCTGCTTGAACGCAGTCGACGTGCCCACCGGCGCGTTGCCGATGGTCACCGTCGAAACGCCGACTTCATCCACGATGTTCTGGTCCAGCGCATGCGCCTGCGCGACCGCTGCCGCAAGCCCACTCGGGCTCGCCAGATCCTGCCGCATCGTGCGACCGGGAATGATCTGATACGACGAGAACCCGCTCAGCGACCCGCGCCACAGATCCCAGCCGAAGTCAGCCGTCACGTTGCTGTCTGACATCAGAAAGCGAGCCGCCGCTTCTTCCAGTCGCGACTCCGCGACTTCAAGGCCCGTTTCCGCCGCGCTCTGCGCTCGCATCACGTGCAGGTTCGTGCTCGCCGTCGTCATGTTGCCCCGGCTCGCGATCGCCATCGCCGCGCTCAGCGAGCCGAACATGATGAGAAACATCATCGCCAAAATCGCCGCCACACCTCGGCGCGATCCCGGGCTTGCCTGCCCGCCCGCGGGCTGCCCCGCGCGGGCCCGCAGCCGCGCCACCATCGTGCCGCCGCTCAGTCCCACGTTGTTCAGCCCGTTCGCGTTCATGCCTTCGCTCCTCCAACCGTCCACACCCACATTCCGCAATTCCAAACATCACCGAGGCACGATCCACGTCACCGACGTGATCTCCCGCGCCTCCGTGTCATCAATACCTTGGTAACTCACAATCACCGTCACACGCAGCGGAAACTCATCCGCATCAATCGCCGGCAACGTCGCGCTCGCGGGCTGCGCGTATGTGTCACCGCGCACCAGCAGGAAGTTGTACGGATCGACCTTCTCCACGATGACGCGCTGCACCCAGCCCTCAAGCGGCATCGGATCACCGTCTTCGTTCACCATCACCGTGCCGTCGTTGTTGATCTCGGTCACAACCTGCCTGAAGCTGTTGACGGGCCCCTGAAACGTCCCCCCGTTGCCGAACGTCACGCCATCAAGATCGTCCAGATCATCAACGTCCAGAATGGTCGTCTCGCCGCCCTCAGCGCCCCAGCCGCCCGCGGTCGAAAGTCCCGTCACCGGATCATGCCGGCTGAGTTTGCGAGTCAATTCGCGCACTTCATTGGCCAGCAGCATGCCCGTGGCGCTCTTGCTGCTCCAGTCGTTGCTCCGCGTGAACGCTCCCTGCGCGTCAACAAAGGCCAGCACGCCCACGCCCACGATGACCATCGCCAGGAGCGATTCAATCAGCGTGAAGCCGCTTCGCGCCCGTCCACGTCGGTGCATCACTGCGGGTTGTGTGTTCATGATGCCCTTCATGTCCGCCAAACCTCCGCGAAAGAGCCCGCACCGCCGTCGGCGCGGGCGCCACACTCTTCAACTATCGGATTACTTCACGATCTGCGACATCTTGAAGATGGGCAGGATGATGGCCATGGCGATGAAGCCGACGACTGTGCCCATGAAAAGGATCATGATGGGCTCGATCATCGACGTGACCGCTTTTATTTGATCCTTAAGTTGTTTCTGGTAGTACGCGCTGATCTCATCCAGCACTTCGCCAAGCTTACCAGACTCTTCACCCGCGCTGATCATCTGCACCACCGCCTTGGGCAGCACCGTGTCCTTCTGCAGCGTCGTCGTGATTTTGCGACCTTGCTTCACGCCGGCGTGCACGCGCCTCCACATGCCCTTGAACATCTGGTTGCCCGAAATCTCCGCCGTGATGTTCAGCGTGTCCAGCATCGGCACGCCAGCGTTGATCAGCTGGCCCATCGTCTGCAGGCTGCGGCTGATATACAACGAGCGGAACATCAGCTTCACGATCGGAATCGTCAGCTTCGCCTTGTCCGCCCAGAACGAGCCGACTTCCGTCCGCAGAAACGCGTAGAACACGCCACCCACACCCACGACCGCGCCCAGCAGAATGTACCAGTTCGCGACCATGAACTTTGACAGGTTCATCAGGAACTTGGTCGCCCAGGGCAGCACGTCTTCCTTGCCCTCGAACACCGCCGCAAATCGCGGCAGCACGAACGTCAGCAGGAACACCGTGACGCCGATCGCCAGCGTACCGATGATGCCGGGATAGATCGACGCGCCGACAACCATCTTGCGCGTCTCAATCTGCTGCGCCATGTACAAGGCGATCCGGTCCAGCATCTTGCTGAACGAACCCGACATTTCCGACGCCTTCACCATGTTGATGTACAACGGGTTGAACAGCTTCGGATACTTCGCGATCGCATCGCTGAACTGCTTACCGGCTTCCACGTCCGTCTTGATCTGCGTCAGAATCTTCTTGAAGCCCTGGTGCTGCGTCTGATCCGCGATGCCTTCCAGCGCGCTGCGCAGATTGATGCCTGCACGAATCATCACCGCCATCTGCGTCGTGAAGTCCAGCACGTGCTTCTCGCTGGGCTTGCCCGCGTTCATCTCACGGAACTTCTCCATGAGGCCGCCCGCGCTGCCCGCCGACGCGAGCGCGCTCAGACTCAGCACGTGCCCGCCCTGATTGCGCAGCACCGCCGCCGCCGCTCCGGCGTTCTCCGCCGAGAGCGTGCCCGACTGCACCTGACCGCTGCTGGTACGAACTTGGTATCGGTAGTTGGGCATAAGAAAAAGGCACTGGGGATTAGGCATCGGGCATCAGGGTCAATGCCCCGCGCAAATGTTCATCTCCAGTGACTTCGATCTCCTGTAACGCTTCTGCTCTTGTTCCAACACACGGACTGACTTGTCTCGACCCTAGTGCCCAGTCCCTACTGCCTAGTGCCTCACGCCTGCTTAGGCCGCCAACTGACGTTCCAGCTTGTCCGGGAACGCGGCCTGCGCAATCGCATCTTCACGGCTGATGTACCCGTTGAAGTACAACTCCGCGATGCTGCTGTCCAGGCTGCACATCCCGATGCTGCGGCTGGTTTCAATGACGTTGGGAATTTCAAACGTGCGGGCTTCACGAATCAGGTTGCGCACTGCGGGCGTGCACAGCAGCGTTTCCACCGCCGGAATCATGCCGGGGCGGTCCACGCGGCTGAACAGCGTCTGACTCACAACCGCTTGCAGCGTGTTCGCAAGCATCGAACGAATCTGGTTCTGCTGCCCGCCGGGATACATGTCGATGATGCGTTCCACCGTCTGCGACGCGTTGACCGTGTGCAGCGTGCTGAGCACCAAGTGACCCGTTTCTGCAGCGCTGATGGCCAGCGCCGTCGTTTCAAGGTCACGCATTTCACCCACCAGAATGATGTCCGGGTCCTGACGCAAGGCGTGCTTCAGACCGCTCGCGAAGCTGGGCATGTCCGCGCCAAGTTCACGCTGCTCCAGAATGCACTGCTTGCTTTCGAAGACGTATTCAACCGGGTCTTCCAGCGTGATGATGTGCTTGCGATACCGCTGGTTCATCGCTTCGATCATCGCCGCCAGCGTCGTCGTCTTACCTGAACCCGTGTCACCGGTCACCAGCACCAGCCCGCGCGGCAGATACGTCAGCCGCGCGATGACTTCCGGCAGGTTCAGCGCAGCCAGCGGCGGCACCTTCGTCTTGACCGCACGCATCGCTAGACCCACGCCCCCGCGCTGCATGTGCGCGTTCACGCGGTAGCGAGCCAGACCTTCCGCGTAGTACGAAAAGTCCGCGTCCTTCACACGCTCAAACGTCGCCCGAGATTCAGGACCAGCCATCTGCTCGAAGTACGAGCGAACCTGCTCCTTCGTCAGCACCGGCGCGCGATCAAGCGGCGTCATCACCTGGTTGATGCGCATCACAGGCGGATTCGCCGCGATCAGGTGAACGTCGCTGGCCCCGGCGTCATACGCGGTCTTGAGAATCTGATTGAGTTCCATCGTGGCGATCTCCAAAGAGGACGGCTCCTCTCGAACATCGGTCCGAAGAACTCGCCTGTTGATTCAGGCGACCCGGGCAAACGCGCGAAGATGCAACGTCTATCCGGCATAAACCCACCCCTCCCCGCTGGAGGAGGGATAAGGCGATCCTTGAGGCCTCAGCCCCTCCGTTAGCCTCGGGCCACATCCGCCAAACTGGCCCCGAAATTGATGTGGAACACCTGGTTATCAAGCACCAGAGCAGGCACCGACTTGACACCCGCCCGTTCCGCCGTCGCAATCGCCCCGCGATCCGTGCCCAGGTGCACGATCGACAGATCAAACCGCGAACGGTCCACCGCCTCCGCGACCATCCGCTCCGCGCTCACACACACCGGACAACCCGCGTGATAGAAAACAGCCTTCGACTTCATCTGAATATCTCCTTGTTGCACAGCTCGCGACGCGAGCACTTCGCTCGCATCTGACGCAAAACTACCATCCGCGTCACCGCTCGAAAAGTCCGCACCGCCAGGTGGGGTGGGCACCTTTCGGTCGCAATTGCACAGAACACGATGTCAAAAAAACTTCCACAATCCCCGCAGAATCCCGCCGCCCCCCATCCAACCGTCGCGCACCCAAGCGTCGCGCACATGGTCGAGTCCATCGTCGGCTGCAAGTGGTCGCTCCACGTGCTCGCCTGCGTCCGCAAAGGCGTCAATCGCCCCGGAGCCATCGAACGCAGCACAGATGGCCTCTCCGCCAAAGTCCTCAGCGAACGTCTCGACAAGTTCATCCGCTTCGGCATCTTCGAAAAGCGCTCGTTCCCCGAAATCCCGCCGCGCGTCGAATACTCCCTCACACCCTTCGGCGAAAAATTCGTCCGCATCATCGACGAAGTCGAGCGTTTGCAGAACGAACTTCCATGACCCACGTCTCGCTCGCACGAAACCCGTCTACCTTCCGCCCATGCTCATCGCCCCGTCCATCCTCTCCGCCGACTTCGCCGACATGGGCGCCGACTGCGCCCACATCCTGAGTAGCAGCCCCGGCGCACCCGCCGCCGACTGGCTCCACCTCGACGTCATGGACGGCCACTTCGTCCCCAATCTCACGATGGGCCCCGACGTCTGCCGCTGCCTGCGCGCCCGCCTGCCCCAGTCATTCCTCGACGTCCACCTCATGGTCGTCGAACCGGCCCAATACATCGATGCCTTCGCCAAAGCCGGTGCAAGCCTCTTCACCTTCCACGCCGAAGCTCTCTGCCCCGATGCCTTCCAGCAGCCGCTTCCCACAGGCGGCTACGTCTGGACCACCCGCTCCACGCCCTCCGCCCCGCGCGTGCGCGAACTCATCGCCCGCATCCGCGCCGCAGGCATGCGCGTCGGCATCGCCATCAACCCACCCACCAAGCCCGATGTCATCCTCCCATTCATCGCCGACATCGACATGGCCCTCGTCATGAGCGTCAACCCCGGCTTCTCAGGCCAGGCCTTCATCCCCAGCGTCCTCGACTCCGTCCGCACCATCCGCTCGCACATGAAGCCCAACCAATGGCTCCAAATGGACGGCGGCATCGGCCCCGATCAAGCCCAAAGCGTCCGCGACGCCGGCTGCAACGTCATCGTCGCCGCCTCAGCCATCTTCAAACACCCCCGCGAGAAGCGAGCCGACGTGGTCAAGCAGCTCCGAGGCTGACCCCGTCTCATTTTCGCTTTATCGCTTTTCACTTTATCGCTTTTCCCACCCGCCTCACATCCCGCAACTCCGCCACCCCCGGCACCTCATTCCCGTCATTGAAGTGCTGCAGAATCCAGTCCAGCTTGCGATCGTGATACAACGCGGCGAACATCTCCACCGCTCGCGCGTCATAGCGCGTGCCGATGCCAGCCTGTAATTCAATCACCGCCCGCCGCGCCGCGTCATCGCCAACCTCATGCCGATAAGGCCGGTGGCTCGTCAGCGCGTCAAACGTGTCAATCACGCTGAAGAACTTCGCCGACATCGGTATCGCATCGCCCGGCAGCCGATCCGGATACCCAAGTCCATCCACGCGTTCATGATGATGCCGCACAAGGTCCAGCACCAGCGGATCATCTTCCCCCATCGCCAGCATCCGCTCATGCCCCGTCACCGGGTGCGTGCGAATCACCGCAAACTCCGCATCCGTGAGCTTCCCCACCTTCTGCAAGATCTCGCTGGGAATATCCAGCTTTCCAATGTCATGCACCGCCGCCGCGACGCCCAGCCGATCAACCTCGTCGTGCGTCAATCCATACTCATCCCCCATCGCGCGCGTGTACAACACCACGCGCCACGTGTGCGCGGCCGTCGAGTGATCTTTCATCTCGATGAGCGTGACCAGAGCTTGCAGAATATCCGGAGCCATATCACACACCCCCGTTCTCCGCTCTCCGCTCTCTCCCCTTACCTGATGATCTCGATGATCGTGAACCGCTTCACCCCGCGCGGTGCATTCACACGAATCGTCTCGCCGATCTTCGCCTTCAGCAAGCTCTCGCCCATTGGGCTCGTGGCCGTCACCTCAACATAATCCGCCTGCGGCACACCGCTCGCCTCACCCACCAACTTATAGAAGTCCTCATCCCCATCGCCCTCATCGCGCAGCTTCACGGTCGCGCCGATGAACACCGTGTCCGTCAGTGCCGCCGTCATCTTCTCATCAATCACGCTCATGTTCGCCAGCCGGTCCTGCAGCCGCCGAATCTCCGCCTCTTCAATCCCTTGCTGTTCCCGCGCCGCGTGGTAGTCCCCGTTCTCGCGCAAATCACCCAGCGCGCGAGCTTCCGCAATGCGCAGCGTGATCGCTGGCCTGTTCGCAATCAACGCCGCCAAACGCGCCTCGATCGCTTCCTTGTCCGCTTTCGTCACGAGTTCCATAGCAGCCCGACCTTTGCAGCAAAACAGACACACGCCTACCCCGTCCCGGCCCGGCCGGCGGAGCGAACTGGCACATTCAGATGAAGCGATAAGCCTAGGCCCCCACCCTTCACGCATCTTCCCGGGCCGTCAGCGCTGCCAAACCCCACGCCAAAAGACCGCTCGCCAGCAGCACCAGCGTGAACACCCACTGCTCGCCCGACATCGCCGCCGCCGCACCCACTTCGCTCTTGTCCGCCACAATCGCCATCGCCCCCCCCACCGGGCTGCTCATCGTCAGCCAGTCATTCGACACCGGCCCGCCCACGGCCCGCACAAGCAGGCTCAGCAGTGGCCCCGCCACCGCCAGCAGCACAAACGCCAGCATCATCACCCACCTCGACGGCCGCGGCTGCTCTTCCAGTCCCACCCGCCCGAAGTACCACGTCATCACCGCACCAGCCCACGCCGCCCACCCCGATATCAACAGCGACAACCCCACACACACCTCAGGTGACCACGCCGCCATCCACGCAAACGTCTGAGGCCACACAATCGCCCACGCCGGCAGCACCACCAGCACCCAGTCGGCCCCAAATGCCGAAACCACGCGCGACGGCCGCTCCTGACTCAGCCGCAGCATGGGCCAGAAAATCCACACCGCAACCACCGTGATCACCACAATCATCCGCGCCGCCGCGCGATACACATCCGTCGCCACCAGCCCCATCGACCCCACGCCAATCAGCGTCAGCGCCAACCCGCCAAACAAATACGCCACCCACGCCGCCGCAAACGTGCGAGGCTCGCCACGGCGATGGGCATACGGGTCGTACACGAGAAATCCTCAAAGCGAAAAGCGAAAAGCGATAAATGAAGCCATCCCCATGCTCGCGACAAACGCACACCCCACCAACATTTTCGCTTTATCGCTTTTCACTTTATCGCTTTGCTTCACCCAAACGCCTTCTTGTAATCCGCCAGGAAAATCTCAATCCCCTTGTCCGTCAACGGATGCTTCATGCAGTCCGTAATGACCTTCAGCGGACACGTCGCCACATCCGCGCCCGCCAGCGCACAGTGCAGCAAATGGTTCGTGTGCCGCACGCTCGCCGCGAGAATCAGCGTCTTCATCCCGTAGTTGTCATACACCGTGCGAATGTCGCGAATGAGCTGCATCCCATCCTGCCCGATGTCATCCAGCCGCCCGATGAACGGGCTCACGAGGTACGCCCCCGCCTTCGCCACCATCATCGCCTGCAAAGGCTGAAAGCACAGCGTCAAGTTCGTCTTGATCCCGCGATCACTGAACGTCTTGCACGCCTTAAGCCCTTCCAACGTGCTGGGCAGCTTCACAACAATCTGCGGCCCGATCTTGCTGTGCTCCATCCCCTCACGCACCATGCCCTCGTAGTCGGTCGCAATCACTTCCGCCGACACCGGCCCCTTCACGATCTTGCAGATCTCCTCCAGCCGCTTCACATAAGGCACCCCCTCCTTCGCGATGAGGCTGGGGTTGGTCGTCACGCCATCAAGCACGCCCAGATCGTGAGCCTTCTTGACGTCGTCGAGAGATGCGCTGTCGAGGTAGATTTGCATGGCGTGATCCTAACGACGCAGACGGTGCTGCTTCAAGTGGGAGAGAAAGAGAACGGAGAACGGAGAACGGAGAACGGAGAACGGAGAACGGAGAACGGACAATAGCGAGCAAGGATGATCGATCACCATACTTGTCCAACAGCCACCACCCCGCTCCCAACCCCCCCGCTCTCTGTTCCCTGTTCCCTGTTCTCTGTTCTCCGTTCTCCGCTCTCTACTCCCCCACCTCCACCACAAACGCAATCTCCACACTCGCCGAGAGCGGCAGCGCATTCGTCCCCACCGCCGCCCGCGCGTGCTTCCCGGCCTCCCCGAAAATCTCAATCATCAGCTCGCTCGCCGCGTTCGCCACCTTGGGCTGCTCCGCGAAGCCATCATCACTCTGCACAAACACATCCAGCTTCACGACCTGCTTCACCTTCGCCAGGTCCCCCACCACGCCCTTGATCGCCGCCAGCCCATTCAGCGCACACTGCACCGCCGCCTCGCGCGCCAGCTCCACGCTCACCTTGCTCGGCACCGGCCCCGTCGCAATCAGTGCTCCGGATCGCATCGGAATCTGCCCCGCCGTATACACCAAGTTCCCCACACGCTTTGCAGGCACGTACGCCGCCACCGGCGTGCTCGCGCCGGGCAACGCCAGCCCCTTCGCCGCCAACTTCGCTTCAGGATGCTCCGCCGACACACTTTCGTTTGGCATGCGTTCGTTTCCTTATCTACAACTGTTTGCCCTTTGCCGTCCGCGCCGGCCCGCTCCACACCTTTCTCACGGGAATCCTGTCAACTCCCGCGCGATTGCTGGAACTTGCCCTTGCGGTTCTCGAATATTTTTGATAGCGTATCGCACCCCGTTCGCCGTGAGTGAAACCTCCCGCCGAACCTTCGCAGACCGAGAAGTCTCTTCCGCACGCAGCCAACTGAGCAAGTCCTCTTGCTCCCTTGGGTGGCCTGCCTAGAGTCCTCTTCAAGTTTGCGACAACTTTGTGTGTGTGAACGCACAAGGTGGCAGTTGGTAGTCAGTGGTCCATTGAGCGGCTATTCACAACCTCACGTTCTCATGCGTCGGTTCACACCACGCGTCCTCATGCTCGCCGCTCGAGCAACCCTCTGCCTCCCCTGCCGACATTCCGGACGGATGCTTGCCCCCTTGCGTCGTGCTTTGGCGATTGACGACGGCGCTCGGCAGCAAGTATCCCAGACCATGCCGTTTCGCACGGCATGCGGTCCACAGTCGGCCTTGCACAGCGTGTGCAAGCCAATGGGTTGAGTCGTCGATCGCCACAACGTTCTTGCGTGCTCCTGTCTTGCCTTCAAAGCAAGTTTGCTCTCGTAGCAATCCCCCGCCTTTGCGTGCGTTCGCAAAGCGGCCTCAGGACAACACGCCATGGAGTCTCACATGAAGACGAATCGTAAGGCCTTCACGCTGATCGAACTGCTGGTCGTTATCGCGATCATCGCCCTCCTCATCGGCATCCTGCTGCCCGCCCTTGGTAAGGCCCGCGCCAGCGCCCGCCAGATCAAGGACAGCACCCAGGTCCGCGGCGTCCACCAGGGCATGGTGCTCTTCGCCAACAACAACAACGACAGCTACCCCATCCCCAGCCGCCTCGACCGTGGCAACACCACGCTCACCGCGGCCTCGGGTAAGGATGACCTGGGCGGCGTGATGTCGGTCCTCCTCTTCAACGGCTTCTTCAGCCCCGAACTGGCTGTCAGCCCCGCTGAACAGGGTTCCTACATCTCGGCCATCACCAACTACGCTCTCAGCTCCCCCGCCAACGCCTTCACCGCGGCTCAGGCTCTCTGGGATCCCAGCTTCCGTGGTTCGTCCGCTGAACCGGGCTTCGCTGGCGTCACCGGCGGCGCCGGCAACCGTGGCCTGACCCTCGTCGGCCCCACCGCTGCCCAGCCCGCTGCCTACCCCACCGGCCACAACAGCTACGCGTTCATGCCCTTCTTCGGCAACCGCGCGTCCAAGTGGAGCAACACCTTCCAGGCTAACGAAGCCATCATGGGCAACCGTGGTCCCGCCTACAACATCGCCCTTCAGAACAACAACCCCGTCTCGTCGCTCGTGACGGAAGCTCTCCCGACCGGCTTCCAAGCCGCCGCCAAGAGCAGCAACTCCACCACGCTCGCCATCCACGGTGGTCGTAGCACGTGGGAAGGCAACATCGCCTACAACGACAACCACGTCACCTTCGAAACCCGCCCTGATCCGGAAAACAACCCCTGGAACTTCACCGGCACGACCCTCCCCGCCGGCCAGCGCAGCAAGCCCGACAACCTCTTCGCTTCGGAAGACGATGCGAACCTGACGGGCGGCTTCGATGCCAACGCCAGCGCCTTCGGTCCCGCTTCGACCGAAACGCTGACGGGCACCAACCCTCTCCGCAACTCCAACAACTACCTCAAGACCTGGGTTGTCTCCACGGTCCAAGCGACGCCCGGCCAGGCCGCTCGTACCACGCAGATCACCTTCGTTCTCGACTAAGTCCTGATCGACGAGTTCTTCAAAACTCAGAACACCCCGCGAGTAATCGCGGGGTGTTTTCTTTTCTCCCTGCCTCGCTGCACGGGATCGCGCCGGCGACGCGAACTCACCCACCACCCGACCATGTAGACTCTTCAGCCCCCTCATTCCCCTCACCCCCTCCTGCCGCACATGCAACACCCTCCCCACAACCCCCACCACCCCCACCTTCACCGCCGCGGCCTGACCCTGCTCGAACTGCTCGCCGTCGTCTTGATGATCGCGTTCATCATCGTGCTCCTCCTGCCGATCGTGGGCCGCGTTCGTCCCCGCAACAACTACATACGTGAATCAAGCCAAATCCGCGGCATTCACCAAGGCCTGGTCCTCTTCGCCCAGAACAGCAACAACGTCTACCCGATCCCCAGCGAACTCGATCGCGCCAACACCACGCTCACCGCCGCATCCGCCAAAGACGATCCGGGCAGCATGCTCTCCGTCTTGCTCTACAACGGCTACTTCTCCGCAGAGCTCCTCGTCAGCCCCGTTGAGCAAGCCACATACATCCAGCCAATCTCCAACTACGCGCTCTCAAGCCCGCCCAACGCCGCCAATCCCGCCCAAGCTCTCTGGGACCCCAGCTTCCGCGGCTCCACCGCCGAGCACGGCTTTGCAAGTGCCACAGGCGGCGCGGGCATCAAGCCCGTCGGCGCACTCACTCCCGCCGACCCACAACCCGTCGCCTATCCCACAGCCCACACCAGTTACGCGTGGATGCCCTTCTTCGGCAAGCGTACCGCCAACTGGACCGACAACTTCAGCGCGACCCAAGCCGTCGTCGGCAATCGCGGCCCCGGCTATCGCGTCAGCATGCACAACGGCAAACCCGTCTCCACGCTCATCACCAACACAACGCCACCCGCCGCAGGCTTCACCGCCGACGTCGCCAAAGGCACCAGCTCCATCACCCTCACCATGCACGGCAGCCGCAACACGTGGGAAGGCCACATCGCCTACAACGACAACAGCGTCCGCTTCGAAACCGATCCCACCCCCACGCACAACCCCTACACCTTCACCGGCACCAACCCGCCGCAAACCAACACCCCGCAACCCGACAACCTCTTCGTCTCCGAAGACGATGCCATGATCGTCGGCGACAGCAACCCCGCCGCCACGGACACATCCATCGTGGGCCCCGCCGACACCCAATCACTCACCGGCATCAACCCGCTGCGCAACGCCAACAACTACCTCAAGACCTGGGTCGTCCAATCCGTCAGCCCCCGCCCCACCCCCACG
>VYMB01000031.1_pt1 | contig 80249 bp, 66 predicted proteins | sample 5115321 | NCBI WGS metagenome assembly VYMB01 (sample SAMN12291794, study PRJNA351875) | freshwater metagenome | isolation source: freshwater lake | place: USA: Michigan, Wintergreen Lake | collected 2011-08-02 | reverse complement strand
GGGAAATGGCACCACAGAGGAGGGCTCATGATCTTCCCTTGGCACACAGACTTATCTCAGCCGGGGCGCACGGTTTGCGTCGTATTCCGGGCCAGTCCGTTAATCTGGCCCACCTCATCTGGCGCACACCACGCGCCCCGGCCCCTCTGCCTTCGGGCAATAAGGTGCACCCCCGGTGGTTTTCCACGCGGGGCTATGGGTGTTGGGGCTTAAGACCCTATCACGACCAATTACATAGAGATTGTTTGCGGGGAAGCGGTGATGGGGTAAGAAACGTTTGCTTTAGCCAGAGAGAGAGATTGTGCCTCCACTACCCCATCGTCGGACCCGCATGGCACCCGAGGCACGTCGAGATCTGATCCTCGATGTGACCGCGCAGCTTGTGACGACTGAAGGCGTCAGCGCGGTGTCGATGGAACGCGTCGGTCGGGAAGCCAAAATTTCCAAAGCGCTCGTCTATAATTACTTCCCCACCCGGAACCTCTTGCTGCAAGCGCTTCTGATGCGCGAAAATCGCGCCTATCAGATTCAACAAATTAAGGCAGCAGAAACAGCCTCAGATCTTGAAACCATGGTGCGCGCCACGACGCGGGCCTATCTCGATCAAGTTGCTGCCAAAGGCGTCTTGATAGAGCGTTTGATGGGAGAGCCCGCCATTGCCGAAGCTATGGGCGAGATAGAGCTTATCGGTCGGCAGCAGACGATTGATTACCTCTTGAACCGCATCAATGCGAATAAAGCCCTGAGTGAGCCTTTGGCACGGATGATGGTGGAAGTTGGTCTCGGGATTACCGGCGCAGGCGGTGCCTATTTGGACCGAACAGGCTGTGACATTGATCTTTTGGAAGACATGGTGGTGGATATGATCTTGGCCAGTCTCCGCGTCACGCAAGAGCGTCAACATTTATGGCGCAAGGGTTCCCAATCGACCTAAACGCGCTTGACTCAAGCCTCTTTTCCCTCTGGGGCGAAGCAAAAAGCGAAATCTATCTCACCATATCCGCCACTTCCCCGTCCAGCAGCGAAAAACGGCCCCTTTTGAGCCTGAGCAATTAACGCAATAGCAATGCGGCTTTCCTAAACTGTCTCCGTTTTCTAGGAGAGTAGTATGAAGGGCGTCGTTTTCAATCTTCTCGAGGAGACCGTAACGCGGAGTTTCAGCGCAAACGTCTGGGATGATCTTATCGACGCGTCCGGCGTATCTGGAGCCTACACCTCTCTCGGCAACTACCCCGACGAGGAGATTGAAGCACTCGTAGCCGCCGCATCTGCGGCCCTGTCGTTAGACAGGAACGCTGTGCTGCGCTGGTTCGGACAAAAAGGCGATCCCGATTCTTGCCGAGCTGTACCCTTCATTCTTCGAAGGGGTGCCCGACGCGCGAACCTTCGTCGAAGGCGCTAACAACATTATCCATGCGGAAGTCCGCCAACTCTATCCGGGTTCGGCATGTCCACATTTTCGCCTTCATGCCGCCGCTTCGGGCGCTCTCGTAATGGACTATCTGTCAGCCCGCGAGATGTGCGCCCTGGCTCAGGGCTTCGTTGAGGGCGTCGCCGATTGGTACATGCAACCAGTCGAGTTCCGGCACCTGCAATGCAAGCAGCATGGGCATGACCACTGCACCTTTGCAATGACTTGGGCGGACGAAGCACAAAGATCGGCTGCTGCGTGATCGACAATCTACCCTCGGACGCCTCGGCCGAAGAGATCCGTCGCCTCCGGCGCCGTCTGGACCGTGAGCGCGCCGCCCGGTTAGAGGCGGAGGCGATCGCGGAAGCCGGGACGTTAAGGCTGTTCGAGCACCAGCGGCGTGTCGAGCTGACCCAGGCAATTGCCACGGCCGCCAATAGCATGGAAGATCCTCTCGAAGCGTTCCGTTTCGCCGTTGAGCGCATCTGCGCCTACAGCGGCTTCACCATGGGACATGTATGGACGGTCGAGGAGGCCTCATCGCCCGCCTCGATGACGTCTTCCGGAATCTGGTTCACGGCTCTGCCACCGGATACCGCCTTCGCGCAACAAACTGCGACCCTGCGTATTGGCCACGGGGAAGGCCTGCCCGGACGTGTGTTGGCCGCCGGTCGTGCTCTTTGGACAGAGGATATGACGCAGGAGCCGGACTGTCCGCGCGCAGAGGGTGCCCGCCTTGCCGGAATACGCGCCGGCTTTGCCTTCCCGGCCCTCATCGGCGAGGAACCCGTGGCGGTTCTGGAGTTCTTTCAGAACCGCATATCAGCACCGGACGAAGCCCTTCTCGAAATGCTCGACCGGATCGCCGCGGTGCTTGGCAGGGTCGTCGAACGCCACCTAGCCTCGCTGCGCCTCAAGCGGAACAACGAGCTGGCCGCCCAGCGTGACGCTGCCGAGCAGGCCAGCCAAGCAAAATCGGCCTTTCTCGCCACCACCAGCCATGAGGTTCGCACCCCGCTGAACGCGGTCCTTGGCCTCGCCCAAGCACTCAGGCGGGAGCCTCTTACGACCCGGCAGCACGAATTGATTGACGGAATCCTAGAGTCGGGCGAGATGCTATTGCGTCTGCTCAACTCTGTACTGGAGATGTCCAAAATTGAGGCTGGAGAGGCGACACTGATGCTCGCTGATTTCGATCTGACGAACATGTTGCGCTCCATCGTCTCCATCTGTACGCCACGTGCCAGCGAACTTTGCGTCGATTTGGAACTTGAGATGATCGGGCTTGCCCCGGGCCTGGTCCGGTCTGATCGGTGTCGGATTGAGCAAACCCTGGTGAATCTGGTCTCGAACGCCGTCAAATTCACTCCGCCAGGGTCCGCTATCATCATCCGTGCGATACCAACCGACGACGGCGCGCGGCTGGAAGTGTTGGATGGCGGGCCAGGCGTGCCCGAAGCAGATCGGGAGCGGATATTCCGGCCCTTTGAACAGACCCAAGATGGCCGCAGTGCCGGAGGGGCCGGGCTGGGCCTCTCCATTTGCGCCGGCAACGTCCGTTTGCTCGGCGGCGAGATTGGCTGCGACAAGGATGAGCTCGGTCGAAGCCGCTTCTGGTTCACCTGCGCGCTTTCACCAAGCCAGGGCGATGACGACGGTTCCATCGAAACGGTCGAAACCATCAGCGTCCGTCATGGACTCCGAATTCTCGCGGCCGAAGATAATCTTGCCAACCGTCGGGTGCTACAAGTGCTACTTGGGCCCTCTGGAGTTGACATCACTTTCGCAGGGGACGGAGGCGAGGCCATCGAGTTCCTTCGAGCCGGGCGTTTTGATTGCATCTTGATGGATGCCAACATGCCGGTGATGGACGGTGTAGAGGCGGTGCGCCAGATTCGAGCTGAAGACCTGGCTGGCGGGGCACCGATTCACATGTTGACCGCCAACGTCTTTGATGACGATGTCACCAGATATCTGGCCGCCGGTGCAGACGGCATCCTGACCAAGCCGATTCAACTGATCGAACTCTTCCGGGTGCTCGCGTCGGTCCCGGTCCTCGCCTGGGCCGCCGCCTGAGTCTTGGCCCCTCTCTAAGGTGTACCCGCGCTGGTTTTTTGGCGCGGGGCTATGTCCGCGGGAGGCGGGACATAGCCCCCTTCCCGCCTAAAAGGCCTTTTCCAAGATGACACCGAAAGTGCGGGGTTCGAGTAGGCGTACGTTGCGATAGCGGCCAATCAATGCATCCTCGATGATAATATTGGTGATATTGTCCTCATCGGTCACGTTCTTAACAAAGAAGCGGATGCTGATACCCTTTTCAGCGCGATCCAAGCGGGCTTGTAGATCCAAGGTTCCCCATGAATCGATTACATCGGTTGGCGTATTATATTCGCGGGCGAAATAGGTATCCTGCCACAGTGCATCCAGCCGCAAGGTCGAGGTCCATCCCCCTGCGAAGGGCTGTGTGGTATATTGAGCACCCACTTTGATTTTGGCCTTTGGGGAGTGGGGCAATTCATTGCCCGCCAAATTGACTTGCACAGGCGGGGTTGTCGCCGTGAGGCTTTGCGCGGGATTGGCTGCGTCTTCAGAGAAGAAGGTGCCAATTTCTGTATTTAGATAGGAGAGATTGGCATCAATCAACCATGGCCTACTGGGCGCGTAGAGTAATTCAGCTTCTAGGCCCCAAATGTCGGCATCGGCGTTTTTCGTGACGACACCCCCATTGATCCGTTGGCCCAATTGCAGGCCAGAATAATCATAAAGGAAGCCCGCAAAATTGGCTTGTAATTTGCCATTTTGTAGGCTGTTTTTCGTCCCGATCTCGAAAGCGGTCACTTCTTCTGGGCCGTAGGTTGGAGCAGAATTGGAGTTGTTGAGACCCCCACCCTTATAGCCGGTGGAAGCAGAGCCATAGACCAAAGTCTGATCGGTGAAGCTGAGGTCTGGTGTCCAATCAAGCGCGATTTTGCCTGTGGCCTTACTGCCCTTAAAGCTTGAGAAGACCCAGGGCCCTAGTGGTGCCAGCACGATCGAGCGAGATTCCCCAGAGCGCTTCTCCTCCGTTTGACGGGCACCCAGTGTCAGGCGGAGGTTATCGGCAAGTGTCACATAAAGCTCGCCGAACAAGGCTTGCGTGGTGTTCTTGCCATTGCGGCTGAGCGCTGAAACCCGCCAGGTTTCTTCCGGACGGCCATTGGCCTTCTGGAAGGCTTCAATCGCGGGGTGCCACGTCTCAAACCCGCCAGAGCTTTCGCCCTCTAGATAGAAGGCACCCATAAGGAAGTTGATTTTGCCTTCATAGTCTGAAGCGAGCCGAAGCTCGGCGGTACGGGTTTCGGTTTTGCTGGTGAAGCTGTCGGTTGTGATCAATTGGTTCGTCGTAATGGTTCGCCCCCGAGCAGCGGTATAGGTGATCGGGGCGGTGAACCGGAAAGGCAGCGCCGCATTGTCCCAATCGGTATTCTGCTCGGTCGACCCTTTTGACCAAGCCAATACACCGGAGAAAGTCAGATCGCCAAAGCGGTGATCGCCGTTAAAGGTCAAGAAGCTCTGGTCGAGTTGATAGCTTGGGTCGGTATCGGCGGCGACTTTGCGCAGATCGGTTGGATTAGGGGCACCAGCATAAATGTTGGTGCCGGCTGGAAAGGGGGTAAAGAAGCGCGCCAAGGTGTTCAAGATCGTGGTGTTGGCATCGGGGGAGTCAAAGCCTAATTGCCGGGGGTCACAGCCCAAAACGGGATGGGCCTTACACAAGCGCTTGCCTTCGCGGGCACGTGTGCTGTCCTCGTCATAATAGCCAAACATCAAGGTGAAGTCTGTCTGTTCACTGACCTCAAAAACGGTTGTCGAGCGGAAGGCCCATTGATTTCTACCGTCGATCTGATTGCCGGTCGCGAGGTTGTCGGTATAGCCCTCACGGCTTAGTCCATAGGCGGCAAAACGGGTCGCGACCTTGTCACCGAATGGCAGGTCAAACGCCAAGCCGACGCGGGCGCTGTCGAAATTGCCCAATTGCAGGCTTGCTTCTCCGCCAAACGTCCGGCCGGGCTTGCGGGTGATTACATTGATGGCGCCGCCCGTGGTGTTGCGCCCGTATAATGTACCTTGTGGGCCACGCAGGACTTCGATGCGCGCCATGTCAAAGAGTTCATTTTGCGGCAGATAGCCAATCGCGGCGCCATTGACGAAGGATTGCACGCCAAGGTCGGACGAGCCGAGCGCATTGGTGCCAATCCCGCGCAAAGTGTAGCGGTCATTACCCGTCAGAACGGCATTGGGGATGGAATATTGCAGGTCGGTCGCATCTTCGATTTGCGCCCGATCAAGAGCGGCGGCGGAAAAGACCGAGAGCGCGATGGGAACATCTTGGGCCGCCTGTTCGCGCTTTTGTGCGACGACGACGACGGTTTCGAGCGCGGGCTTGTCATCTGCCGCCTGCGCCCAAACTGGGCTGGTCGCGGTTGCTGCTAAGGCAAAGGCCAAAGCTGAATAGCTAATGCGTTGAATGCTGGAGAACTGCCGAGTCATGTTCCTGCCCTTTTGGATCTGACAGCTTTGCGCCGTCTTATGATAACATTCGTCAATAAGTAATCTGAGGCCAAGGGGCGCGTCAAGTCTTATTATATAGTTCGTCAACAAATCAGGTTTGCCTCGGGTAGACACACAGAAAAAAGCCCCACCCAACAGAAGTTGGATGAGGCTAAAGAGCTTGAATTTAAGAGGCCTAGTGCGCTGCTTCTTCTTTGCGCGCCGTCAGATAATACATAACGGGCGTTGCAATCCGCGATAGGAAAGTTGAGCTGATAAGGCCGCCGATGATGGCGATGGCCATGGGTGAATAGAGGCCTGATTGCTCTAACGCCAAGGGAAGAAGACCACCGATGGCGGTGACACTGGTCAAGAGGACAGGCAGGAACCGCACCTCGCCTGCCCGCTCAATCGCTTCCATCAAGCCCACGCCTTCACGGCGTAATTGTTCTGTGAAGTCCACAAGGAGGATAGAGTTTTTTATCTCTATCCCGATCAAGGCGATGATCCCAATGGTGGCGGTAAAGCTGAGCGAGTTGCCTGTTATTCCTAAGGCAGCAACCGCGCCAAAGATACCCAAGGGAATAATGCCAGCGACCACGATGGCAGTCTTGAACTTGCCAAATTCTAGCACCAGCACTGCAAGGATACCGAATAGGGCAATCAAGAAGGCCGCGCCCAGCCCAGAAAAGCTTTCTGATTGCGCTGCAGCTTGGCCACCCAAATCCACCCGGAATCCTGGCGGCAGTTTGATCTCCTGATTAACCCGCGCCAAGAGGTCAGCCGTCACGGATGCCGTCAAAAAGCCCTCTGCGGTCTGGCCGGTCAGTGTGACCACACGTTCGCGGTCGACCCGCGTGATGGATGCGGGCGTTGCCACCAATTTCGGGTTCGCAAATGAGGCAAGTGGTGCAGAACCCCCTGCATTAGTTGGCACATAAATTCTGTCGAGGTCCGCCAATACATTGCGTCCGGCAGTGGGCAGTCGCACTACGACCGGAAAATCATCGCCGCGATCATCGCGGAATGTACCTGCCGTCTCGCCGGCGATTGCAAGCCTTGCCACCCGGCGTTCAAGCCCCGCTGGAATGCCCAACAGGGCTGCTTCTTGGCCGTCGACGCCTAGGTCCACATCGAGGCGATCAAGGCGCAGCGGGTTGACGACATCTCGGACGCCGGGCGTTGATTCCATCAGGTCCATGACTTGGCGGGAGATCTTTTGAAGCTCATTAATGTCTTCGCCAAAGATCCGCACAGCAATCGGAGCTTCAACAGGTGGACCATTGACGAAGACTTCGACCGTGAAGCGGGCCCCGGGATAGCCGGTCAAGTCCTTTCGTAAGGTCTCGATCCACCTCTCACTTTCCTTGCCCTTCCAATGTTCTTTCTGGACAAAGATTTCGGCGTAATTGGTGGCGGTCTCGCGCTGGAAAATATTGTAAAAGATTTGCGGGTTTCCCCGCCCAAGGTTCGACATGTACCAATCCACCTCGCCGCTCTTCTTGCGGGTGTCTAAGCGGGATTCAACAAAGTCCATCGCTTTCTGCGTAGTAGCTAATGAGCTTCCTTCGGGCGTCTCAATCCGTACCAAGAATTGGGGAATGCCAGCAGGGGGAAACAAGCTTTGTCCAATAGCGCCAATAATGGGCACAAAGGTGAAGCATATTGCAAAGATGATCCCTAACGCCGCCCAAGGCTTTGCCAAAGCCTGATGCAGAATGGGTGTATAGAATTCATGGATCCCGGTATTGATCCTTTGCAACAAGGGGTTGCCCTCGGGGTCCTCATGCTTATTCAACATGCGGCTGGCCAGAAATGGGATGACTGTCAAGGACACAAAGAGCGAGGCCGCAATCGTCAAGAGGACGGTGACGGGCAATGACTTGATAAACTGGCCGGACCCTTCGGGCAGGAATAACAAGGGTAGGAAGGCGAGCATCAAAGTTGCGGTACAGCCTAGAACGGCGACTGCGATTTGGCCGGTGCCATTGATTGCGGCCGAGACACGGTCTTCGCCTTCTCGAATGCGACGAGCGATATTTTCGGTGACGACAATGGAGTCGTCCACCAATAGCCCGAGTGAGAGCACAAAGCCCGCGATCGATAATTGGTTCAGCGTAAAGCCTGCATTCTGCAACCAGAATATCCCAATCAGAAGCGACATCGGGATGGACAGCATCACGACAAAGCCTGCCCGAATGCCAAGCGGCAATAAGGTGATCAAGACAAGGCCTAGGGCAATGCCAAAGTCACGATATAGACTGCCCAAACGATGGTTCACATTCACCGACTGGTCGAAAGCCCGCTCAAGCCGTATGCCGGCTGGCAAACGCTTTTCAAAGGCATCCAACTTGCCTTCCAAACCATCGCGCACGCGCTGCACGTCAACCTTGTCGCGTTGCTTGACGGTGACGAACATGGCCCGCTTGCCATTGAGGAAGGTCAGGTGGCTGGCTTCAGCCGTGTCCCAACTGACGTCGGCCACATCACGGACGCGCACCACGCGATTGGCGCTGGCAAACACCGGGACGTCCTTGATCTGCTCAAGGCTCTTATAAGCACCTTTGGTCTTAACGTTGAACCGCCGTTCGCCAGCATGGACCGCACCAATTGGTGTATCGATCCCGGCATTGCGAAGTGCGTCGGCGACCTGGGTTGGTGACAGCCGCATCGTGGCAAGCCTGCCTGCATCGATGGAGACGCGCGCTTCAGACCTTGGAGCGCCCCAATATTCGGCTTTGCGCACACCCGGTGATCGAGCAAGGTCTTCGCGCAAGTCATCTGCAACGCGCTCCATCGTCTTCCACGGGACGAGATCGGATACCAAGGCGACTTGCAGAATATTGGTTTCGGTTGTGCGCGCCCTGCGTGTCTCCAATCGCACAATGCCGCTCGGAAGCGTATTGCGGATGGCATTTACCTCACGGATCACTTCATCATATTTGCGCTCTGGATTGGTGCTCCACTCAAACTCAACAATGATGGTCGCAACGCCATCGGCTGCGACACTGCGCACTTCTTTAACATCGTCCAAACCATCCACGACATCTTCAATCGGCTTAACCAGAAGCTCTTCAACATCCTTGGCATCAGCCCCCGGTAAGACCACATTGGTGATGACAATTGGGATTGGAAAGTGTGGGTCTTCCGAACGCGGGATCGACTGAAAGGCATTCAGGCCTAGAAGCCCCAAAAGCGCAAAGGCTAAGAGCGTGAATTGCCAACGTTCAACGGTAAAGCTCGCAGGGTTAAACTTTGAGGCAATCACGACTTTGCCTCAACGACGGACACCTGTGCCTTTTCACTTACATAAGCGCCGCCCGAGGTTACAATGCCGACACCCGCAGGAATGCCACGGACAAGCGCCTGACTGCCTTCGAGCCGCACGAAGTCGACGGTCGCGAGCCGCACCGTTTTCTGATCACCATTGAGCACAAACAAAGTTGCTTTGCCGTTGGTCACCCCGATTAGCGACTCCGTGGGTACCAACACTTCATTGCTTGCTGCAGGAGGGGCTGCACTGGTCTTGGCCTTGATACGGGCTTCGGCAAAGAAGCCCGTCTTCACCTCACCGCCACCCTCAATCGCAATGTCGACATCAAAGGCACCGGTTCGGGGATCGGCACGTTCCGCCACACGTGTAACTACACCCTTCAGATTCTTGCTGAGTGCTGAAACATAGACATCGGCCGAGTCGCCAACTTGGATACGGGCAACATCCTTGTCGGATACAGGGGTCCGCAAGATCAAGGGCGAATCCTCGTCGGCAACCGTCAAAATGGGTTGCCCAGGCGCTGTGATTTCGCCGGGCTCTGCCATTCTCATCAGAACAATGCCGCGAACAGGTGCCACCAATCTGGCCCAGCGTCGGTCAAAGGCGGCAGCAGAAACAACGGCCTCTGCCGCGCGCGCTCTACCGGAGGCCGCTTGAACGCCTGCTTGTGCAGCACCTGCTCCTGCTTGGGCTTGGGTGATCCCGGCACTGGCCGCAAGGGTTCCTTGGCGGGCGGCACTGAGGCCGGCTTCGGCAGATCGCACGGTTGCCTCGGCTACGTCCAAACGTGTTTTGCGAGCGTCTAACCGCGCTTCAGAGACAAAGCCCTTCTGCACCAAGGTCGCGTCGCGGTCGTAGTCGCGTTGTGCATTGGCAAGATCGGCTTGGGCTTGCGCCAAAGCTGCAGCAGCTCGGCTCGTATTAGCTTCTGCCTGTGCTTGCCCGGCGCGGGCTGAGGCAATGGAGGAAGTAGCAGCACGGGCTTGTTCGACGGCTTGGCCAATACCGGCGGTTGCCTGCATGGCTTGGGCTTGAGCTTGGATGATTTGCGCTTCGACTTGGGTCGGGTCGATGCTGGCGACCACACTGCCTTTATCGACCAATTGTCCTTCGCGGAAATTGACTTCGCGCAACACACCGCTGATGCGGAAGGATAGGTCAATCTCCTTCTCTCTGCGGAAGGATCCCGTGGCCACAATCTCGGTCTGTGCATTCACGCTTTGCGCGCGTTTGATTTCAACGAGGACTGGGTCTGCTGCTTTGGATTTATCATCCCCATTGCCACAGGATGATAGGATCATGACTACGCCTGCTGTCAGAATCAGACGTAGTTTGGAGATCTGGCCTCCCCGATTGGGGAGGCTTCTCTTCTGTTCTTTTTTGTTGGTCATTTTTTGCCGTACTGGGGAGGAGAATTTCAGACTGGACTACTAACCTATCAGTGATAGGATGACGCAAATTTCGAAGAGGTCAAGAGGAAAAGTGTCGTCTAGCGCAAAAGATTCTTCAAACACGGCTGAAGCAAGCGAGGTTGACCGCGTGGTGGCGCACCGCGCGACGGGTGTTGTACCCCGGTTGAAGAGTGCTGCTCGACGCGAGGATATTCTCAATCATGCTTCTCGCCTCTTTCTATCTTATGGGATTGCCGGTACCTCCACCCGCATGATTGCCAATGCTGTTGGCATTTCCCAGCCGAGCCTCTACGCCCATTTCGCAACCAAGGAAGCGTTGACCAATGCTCTGTCGGCGCGCGCGTTTGCTAGCTTGGAAGACTTGATTGCCAAGATTCGTTCTGCCGACATTCCCGCGGCGACACGGCTCGAGGCTATGATCCGGGGATACATCCGCTTTGCCTTGGATCAGGGGGCTGCTTACCGGATTGCCTTTATGCTGGAAGGCCCCATGCATGAAGACGAGGCGTTCAATCCAGACATTTTGCCCGGCATGCAGGCTTTTGCAGGTTTCCGCGATGGGTTAGCTTTGCTGCAGCAAGAAGGCCATTTGCGGGAAGGTTCAACCGATCATTTGGCGCAAAGCCTTTGGGCGAGTACGCACGGCCTGTGTGCACTTTTGTTGGCGCGCCCGGACTTTCCGTGGGGCGAGATTGAGGCCATGATTGACTTCCATGTCGAAATCATTTTGGCAGCCTATCAGAACAAGGCCTGATGGACCCAATTCGTCTTCAGCGCGTGAGGCGTGATCCATGAATTTCAACCCCCAAAACGACCGCCGCACATTTATGGGTTTTGCCTTTGCTGGTGCGCTAGCCTTGCCGGGCCTTACTGCTTGTGCAGCACCTCTCCCCAAGGCCCCTGCCCGTAAAGCGCCCACTGAAGAGCTGATGGCACTTGAGGCAAAGTCCCAAGGTAGGCTCGGTGTCGGGATACTCGACACCGCAACCGGCGAATTGGTCGGTCACCGCCCAGATGAGCGCTTTGCGATGTGTTCGACCTTTAAACTGCCGTTGGCGGCAGAAGTCTTGCGGGATGTGGATGCTGGTAGGCGCAAACTCGATCAGTTTATCCCCTATTCAAAAGGCGACATGGTTTCTCATGCCCCGGTGACCGGGGCCAATCTTGCTGCAGGCGGCATGACCATTGGTGAACTTGCTAAGGCAACCCAAATTACCAGCGATAATCCCGCTGCTAATCTCATCCTCCGCGAACTTGGTGGGCCAGAGGCTGTGACACAGCGTTTTCGTTTGGCAGGTGATCCCGTAACGCGGATTGATCGCTATGAGCCGATGATGAATTTCGTTGTGGGAGATGATCCGCGCGATACGACTTCGCCGGCTGCCATGGCAGGTTTGATCGCGCGTTATCTGACAACAGAATACTTATCGAAGGCCTCAAAAGACCTCCTGATTGGCTGGATGGTTGAAACCCGAACCGGGGCAAAGCGGCTCCGGGCTGGCTTTCCACCTGAGTGGAAGGCTGGCGACAAGACGGGTACGGGCATGGCTGATGGCATGTTAGACAAATATAATGATGTCGCGATTTTCTGGCCGCCAGGGCGCGCGCCTATCATTGTTGCGGCCTATTATGAAACTGCCATTGCCTACGGTGACATACGGGACGAGTTTCAGGCTGTGCTTGCAGAAGTAGGTCGTATCGCGTCTCGGTGGGCGATTGCCTAAGGCCATGGCACCGGAGTTACCCATCCTCTACAGTTTTCGTCGCTGCCCTTATGCGATGCGCGCAAGAATGGCTTTGGCTGTTGCGGGCTTGCGCTATGAGATTCGTGAGGTCTCGTTGAAGGACAAGCCAGCTGAAATGCTAGTGGTCTCGCCCAAGGCAACAGTTCCAGTTTTGGTTTTGCTGGGGGGTGAGGTGATCGAGGAAAGCCGCGACATCATGCTTTATGCATTGAAGCGGAATGATCCAGAGCGCTGGCTCCAAGGTTGGGGCCCTGACCTTGAGGCATTGGTTGATCGCAATGATGGGCCGTTCAAAACCTATCTAGATCAGTATAAATATCCCCAGCGCTTTGATGTGCCGATGGCAACGGCGCGAGATCGGGGCCTAGAAATTCTCATGGACTTAGAGGGTCGTCTCGCTGCGTCGCCATTCTTGGCGCGACAATCGCCAACCTTGGTCGACATTTGCCTCTTTCCGTTTGTTCGCCAGTTTGCAGCAGTGGACCCCGATTGGTTTCAGCAAGTGCCTCTAGATCGGCTTCGCGGCTGGCTCGCCTTTTTCGTTGAGGGCAGTCTATTTGCTCAGATCATGACTAAGTATTCGATTTGGAAATCAGGTCAGCTGGCGATCATTGGTGAGACTTCTGTCATCCATTCGCCTATGGATTGAGGGGCAAGGTGCTTTGGCCTAGTGTCACCTAATATCTAAGTGCTAATTTGAGCGGGTCCGTAATTTATGATTTCGAAACTGGCTATCTCAGGCTACCGATCCTTGCGAGATTGCGTGCTTGCGCTCGGTGCCATCAATGTGGTGACAGGGCCGAATGGCGCAGGCAAATCAAATGTCTATCGCGCGCTTCGCTTACTTGGAGATATTGCACAAGGCCGGGTGATTCAGTCCCTCGCGCGGGAGGGTGGCCTAACCTCAACTCTTTGGGCGGGTCCTGAGTCCATTTCCGCGGCGATGAAGCGTGGCGAGATCCCGGTTCAAGGCACCCGTCGACAGGGTCCGGTCTCGTTAAAGCTTGGCTTCTCGGGTGAGGATTATGGATATGCCATCGACTTGGGCTTGCCGATCCCATCGCGTTCCGCCTTCGCAAGAGACCCCGCGATTAAGGCCGAGGCTTTGTGGCTTGGTGAGACCTTAGGCCGATCCAACTCAATCGCTTTGCGGCAGGGTCCTGGCGTTCGTTTGCGCGCAAAAGACGGCCAGTGGCAGCAAGTTTACACCAGCTTGGCAGCTTCTGCCTCCATGATGACCCATTGCAGCGATCCACGTGATGGGCTGGAATTGTTGAACATGCGCGAGCGTCTGCGCAGCTGGCGCTATTATGATCATTTTCGGACCGATGCAGAGGCCCCTGCCCGTCAACCCCAGATCGGCACCTATACGCCTGTCTTGGCCAGCAACGGGGCCGACTTGGCTGCCGCCATCCAAACCATCCGCGAAATAGGCGAGGGTGCCGCCTTTGATGCCGCGATTGCCGATGCTTTTGACGGGGCAGAAATGGAGGTTGTTGCCAAGGATGATGGCTACTTTGACATTCAACTCAGCCAATCTGGGCTCTTGCGCCCATTAAAAGTTACCGAGCTTTCAGACGGGACCCTGCGCTATTTGCTGTTGGTTGCCGCCCTCCTATCGCCAGATCCGCCTTCTCTCATGGTTTTAAACGAGCCAGAGACGAGTTTACATCCCGACCTCTTGGCACCCTTAGCAAGGCTAGTCGTCACCGCAGCGCGCAAAACGCAATTGATCATCGTGACCCACGCGCCGGCGTTGGTAGATGCTTTAGCCAACGAGGCAGAAGTCGCGATGTTTGCTTTGAGCAAGCACCTCGGCGAGACCGTCGTTTCAGGTCCAGACCGGCCGGGTTGGCAATGGCCCAGCCGTAGTTGAACTGGCCTTAAGCCACCCCTCGGATCATGCCGGCAGCTGCCGTTTGATAGGTCTCAGGATCAATCAGAATGAAGGCACCGGTTTTGGGATTGTCCTGAAAATGGTCTGCCCAATATGGCTCTGACGCGATTGCCGGTGTGTTGAACTTCATTCTGAAGACGAATGACTCAGGCGGGGAGCTCAGCGCTTCCATGGGTCAATATACAGAAGGCGATGGCGATGACATCACCGTGTCGGGCAATTTAGGTTTGCCTCTGGGCGAATCTGGTTTTGTTAGCATCAGTGTGGAAGCCAATTCCGCCAAAGGCACCAATCGCGGTGATCAATGGTCGCGCGCACAAAGCCCGCAGTTCGATACCGCAACTGGGGTCGGCACAGGCTTTGACGTTGCACTCTACCGCGCCACCTATCCGCAATTTGCCGCTCTGTTTGGTCCTGGTACCCGGAACAATACGAGTAACGTCCAAATCTGGGGTCAGCCAGAGAATGTCGCATTCCGCTCGTTTGTGAATGCGGGCTATAAGGTTTCAGACAAGATCGATCTTTATGCCTTCGCCAACTACTCCAACTCAGAAGGCAGCGGCGATTTCAACTATCGCTTCCCCGACCCAGAATTTGGCCAAACGCCAAACCCGAACGGCAGCCAAGGGACCTTGGGTCCGGCAATCCGCTTGCAGAATGGCACGACTTGGACCGGGACCTCTAAGTTCCCTGCAGGCTATACGCCACGCTTCTCAGGTAATGTTATCGACTATTCGGTGACCGCTGGCGTTCGCGGAGAACTAACACCGCGCCTAAGCTATGATGCCACTGTTCGCTATGGCTACAACAAGATTTCGTATGGCTTGGAAGAAACCCAAAACCCATCCTATGGGCCTGCATCGCCGACCTCCTTCAGCCCTGGCGACTTGGTTGCCGATGAAACCGCCTTCAACCTCGACTTCTCCTATGAGATGCCAGTGGCGATGTTTGCTTCGCCTTTGACGATTTCCTATGGCGCGGAATACCGCTCCGAAGGCTACGAATTGGTCGAGGGTGATACAGCGTCTTGGGCGGCGGGGCCCTATGCTAGGCCAGATCCATGGGGCTTCTGTAATTTGGCCCAACCGATCGCAACACGCACAGCCACGGCAGCTGGTCTTGCTGTGATTGCCGCTGGATCGACACTTAATTGCGCCAATGCCAATGATCCGGTTTACCGCCTCTTAGGCGTCGGCTCTGACGGCTTCCCCGGCAATAACCCAGACTATTCAGGTGCTATCGACCGGGCCAGCTATGCGGTTTATGTCGACCTCGAAGCAGATGTTACTGACAAACTGTTTGTCGGTGTCGCAGGCCGTTTTGAAGACTATGAAGACTTTGGCTCCACAACCGATGGCAAGATTGCTGCCCGTTATGAGTTAACCGACGACATCAATCTTCGCGCTTCGATCGGCACAGGATTCCGCGCGCCTACGCCTGGGCAATTGTCGACGGCTAACGTCTCCACGCGCTTCCCAGCCAGTGAACCAGTCGCGTCGGGCCTATTCCCTGCAACCAATCCAGTCTCGCTCTTTCTTGGCGCAAAGCCACTGGAGCCAGAGCGGTCAAAGAATTACTCGGCAGGTCTCACAGCGGCCGTGGGCGACTTTAACTTCACCCTCGACTTCTACCAAATCGACATTGAAGGCCAATTTTATGCCACGCGGTCGATCACGGTAACCCCGACGATCCAAACGGCCTTGATTGCGGCCAATGTACCCGGTGCCAGTACGATTGGGGCTGTGCAATTCTTCCAGAACGCGTTCGATTCCGTCACCAAAGGTGTCGACTTTGTGGGCACCTATCGGGCCGACTTTGGCGATTATGGAACAACCAACTTCACCCTCAGCGCCAACTATAACACGTTTAAGGTTGGCGACATTCTGATCGGCTCGCCTTCGGCGCTCCTGTTCTTGGAAGAGGATGTTTATGACTTTGAAAATGGCGTGCCAGAGTTCAAGTCAAACTTTACCGTCAATCACAGCATTGGCAAATTCACAGGCATGATGCGGGCCAATTACTGGGGCGAATATACCGCATCCAATTGCTTGACGTCGCAGCCGATCAGCGTCTTCAAATGCCCAACCAGCACGGTCTATCCAGAAGGCCTGATCAAGCAAAAGCTGGGCAGTGAAGTCTTGATCGATATGGAAGTCTCTTATGACTTCCCCAAGGATGTGATTGTCACTCTGGGCGCTCGTAACATCACGAACGAATATCCAGATGAAGGCTCTGCGCGTTTGGGTGAGACGGGTAACGGCCGTGTCTACCGCTCTGACTCGCTGGTCGATTGGCAGGGCACTTATTATTATCTGAAGATCAAAAAGACCTTCTAAGCTGGTTTACTAGTTTGAAATTTGGATGGGCGGGTCCTTGATCCGCCCATTTACCTGCTCGCCGCCTGCTGCTCTGCCTTGGCTTTGGCGCAGGCTTGCAGCGTATTGGCTTCAGCGTTGATGGGTGCCGGCCTGTTGGGAGAAGCAGCTTTTTAGCGCGGGGCAAAATCTGCATCAGGTGGAGCCTAGGCTTACCTGGCTGTCTGGCCCTCCCACAAAAAACTATCCACCCCAGCGAGAAACAGTCCTAAATTCTAAACGCCGCCCGTCGTTCGCGAGCGGCTGTTGCGGTAGGTTTTCCAGATAGCTGTTACTTACCCCCATCAAACCGCTTCCGCGCGGCCTGTACCGCGTCATAATGTTCTGCTGCCCAAGTCACCAAAGGAATAAAGCGGGCGACGAGGTCACTCCCCATTGGTGTAAGAGCATAATGAACTTCGACTGGAGGGCCTGCGATGACCTCACGCGTGAGATAGCCATCGCGTTCCAGTGCGCGGAGGTTCTCGGTCAAGACGCGCTGGGTGATGTCGCCAATCACGCGCTTGATGGCAGAAAAGCGTCGTGGTCCATCTTCGAGTGACAACAGGATCAGCGAACTCCATTTGCCGGTAACGGTGCCGAGGATATTGCGCACAGGACAAAGCCCGCTCTCTTCTTCTGTGGTGACGGTTATGGGAAGCATACCAGGTATCCTTTTTGTGCGTAATTGACACTTAGTATCAGAATAGTACTGCAAAGCATCAACCTTTGAAACCTCTTATGGAGATGCAATTATGACCCCTCGCGAGATTGCCTTAAGTGCTGTCCAAGCCATTTTCGCCGATTTTGATCAAGCTAAGGCGCAGTCGCTTCTGGCACCCAATTATATCCAACATAATGTCGGTGTGCCGACTGGGGCTGAGCCCATTATCAGCTTTATTCCAGCCCTTCAGGAGAGTGGCATAAAGTGCACGGTCCACCGCGTCATTTCGGAGGGTAATCTTGTGGTTCTCCACGGCACCTATGAAAATGCCCAAGCCTTTGGCGGCGACACTTTGGTCGCCTTTGATGTCTTCCGCGTGGAAGACGGCAAGGTCGCCGAGCATTGGGACAATCTGCAACCCCTCGCCATAGAGACTGCCTCTGGCCATGGCATGACCGATGGCGCAACCGACATTCAAGATCTCCATAAGACAGCCACCAATAAGGCGCTGATTGAAGGTTTTGTTCGCGAGGTGTTGCAAGGCCACGCGCCGGAGCGGGTGACGGATTATATTTCAACAACTAGCTACACGCAGCACAATCCTCTGGTCGCCGACGGCTTAGACGGTCTTGGCGATGCTATGCAGGCCTTTGCTGAAGCGGGACAGGCCATGACCTATGCTCGCACACCCTTGATCGTAGCCGAAGGCAATTTCGTGTTTACAGCTTCAGAAGGGAAGTTGGGTGAGGTTCCCACCGCTTTCTTCGATCTGTTCAGGATTGAAGATGGGAAAATTGTCGAACATTGGGACACATTATCAACCATCCCCGACGACATGCCACATACCAATGGCAAATTTTAATTGGCAAACAATGAAGTGGGGGTGGCTTTAGGCCACCCCACGTATCATGCCAGCGGCTGCCGTTTGATTGGTCTCTGGATCAATCAGGATGAAGGCCCCAGTTTTGGGATTGTCCTGAAAATGGTCTGCCAAAACTGGCGTCTGAGTTTGTATGTGCACCAAAGCAATATCATTAAGCTTGAGTGCTTGATCGCCCCGCACTTCAGATAGGTCGCGCATGTCGCGGATGTGGAGCACGATCTCAATCCGACTCGTTATGGCGGCAGTGCCTTGGTGGAGAAGATATCGGCGACGGGGTTCCCAAGCCTGATCGTCCAGCCAGCACAGGTCTGCGATGACGCGGTTGGCATAGCTGGACTTTGTCTCGGTTAGAATGTCACCCCGCGCGGCATCGACTTCGTCTTCGGTGTAGAGCGTGACAGACTGGCCCGCTTCGGCTTGGGTCAAACTTTGGTCAAAGGTTTCGATCCGCGAGATTTTAGTAGGGCGGCGATGAGGCCCAACCAGAACCTCGTCACCCACAGACACTTGCCCAGAGGCAATCCGCCCAGCATAGCCGCGTTGCGCCTCTAGCTTATGACCATCGACGCGGACAACGCGTTGGACTGGAAAGCGGAAGGGAAGATCGCTCAAATCAGTCCCCTCTCCTTGGTTCTGTAACACCTCCAATAGCGACGCACCCTGATACCAAGGCGCTGCAGGACTGACCGTCACCACATTATCGCCTGAGCGCGCATTGATAGGCACGATCGCGGGATTGGTAATCCCAAGGCTGCGGCTCAGCCGCTTCAAGCTCTCCTCAACCTCTTGGAACACCTTTTGCGACCAATGGATGAGGTCCATTTTATTGACGGCATAGACGACTTTGAGGCCAAGCAAATGAGCGATGGTCGCGTGGCGGCGGGTTTGAACTTTCAGCGCGCCCTGATGCAAGCGAGAGGCGTCAACCAACACGATGGCAACATCGGCATTGCTCGCGCCCGTCACCATATTGCGGGTATATTGCTCATGCCCCGGGGCATCAATGACAATGAAGGACGTCTCGGGCGTGGCAAAATAGCGGTAGGCTACATCAATGGTGATGCCCTGCTCGCGCTCGCTCTCCAAGCCATCGGTAACGAAGGACAAATCAAGGTCCCCATCTTCGGCTCGGCTGTAGCGTGCGTTCGATAGCGCATCGACCTGATCGCTCATCAGGGCTTGTGAATCGTGGAGGATGCGGCCAATCAAGGTCGACTTGCCATCATCCACGCTGCCTGCCGTCACAATGCGTACAAGCTTGGTTTGCGTTTGGGTCATCAGAAATAGCCCTCCCGCTTGCGACGTTCCATGGCGGCTTCATTGACCTTATCATCCATGCGGGTGGCACCACGCTCTGACAAGGTGCTGATGCGGGTTTCAGCGATGATGGCGGCAACATCTGCTGCATCACTTTCTATCGGGCAGGTGCAGGTCATGTCACCAACTGTGCGGAAGCGCACGACGCGATTTTCAATGACTTGCCCATCGGTCGCTGGCGTAACGGCGGTAATCGGCCGCCAATAATCGCCATCGCGAACGACCGCGCGTTCATGGGCGAAATAAAGGCTGGGCAGCGCAATCTTCTCGCGCGCAATATAGGTCCAAATGTCGAGCTCGGTCCAATTCGAGAGCGGGAAAACGCGGAAGTTCTCCCCCGCTTGCAGGCGACCGTTATAAAGGTCCCAGAGTTCGGGTCGTTGAGACTTTGGGTTCCACGCGCCAAAAGCATCGCGGTGGCTGAACACGCGCTCTTTCGCGCGCGCTTTGTCTTCATCGCGTCGGGCACCGCCAAGCAAGAGGTCAAAGCCATGGGTTTCAATCGCTTCGAGCAAAGTGACAGCTTGCGCCGCGTTCCGGCTCGCCAAGGGAGAAGCCAAGCGAACGCTGCCGCGTGCGATAGAGTCTTCCACATGGGCTACGATCAAGCGCTCACCCAAACGCGAGGCAGTTTGATCGCGAAACTCCGTAACGCCCTCAAAATTATGACCTGTGTCGACGTGCAAGAGCGGGAATGGCAGTTTTTCAGGCCGGAAGGCTTTCAAGGCCAAGTGCAACAATACCGCGCTATCCTTGCCGCCCGAGAATAGGAGCGCCGGGTTGCGGCTTTGGGCGGCGGCTTCGCGCAAGATGAAAATGGCCTCAGATTCGAGGCGATCAAGGTGGAGGAGACGACTAAAAAAGGTCATGCGATAGCTTCCTTGTTATGATTATTCTGATGGAGGCCACACTCTTTGGTGTCGGCATTTTCCCACCACCAGCGTCCATCGCGGGCATGCTCTCCGGGGCGAATGGCTCGGGTGCAGGGATCACAGCCAATGGAAACGTAACCCCGGGCATGGAGCGGGTTGAGTGGGACTTGGAAGTGTTCGGCATAGGCCAGCACATCCACCCAAGTCCAAGCTGCTAGCGGGTTGTATTTGACCAATGTGTGTGCGGAATCCTGCTCGCGTTCGCTCAAATGATCGCGCGTCAGAGATTGTTCGCGCCGTTGCCCGGTGATCCAAGCATCATAGTCGGCCAGTGCGCGGGCTAAGGGCGCCATTTTTCGGACGTTACAGCAAGCCCGTCGTGCTTCCAGGCTCTCATAAAAGCCATTTCGACCATGCGTGACGACAAAGTCGGCTAGGGCACCCGCTTCTGGTTCAAACTGATGGACCTTTAGGCCATAGCGAACTTCTGTCCGCTCAATCATTGTAACGGTCTCAGCGTGTAGCCTGCCCGTTTGCAGGGTGAAGATTTCAATGGGCAAGCCCAATCGGGCGATCACATCGGTCAACACCATATCTTCAGCCGAAAATGAGCTGGCCAGCGCAACGGACCCCTTCTTGCTGATGGCGCGCAGAGTTGCTTCCAGCCGTTTGATGAGGAGGGGAAGCTCCTCATGAGATGCTTTGTTTCGAGTGATCTCGCCTGTGTTGTCGAAAAGGATCATCGTTTCTTTGTTCTGTTTTGGCTCCAAAAGGGTCAAAGCCTTAAACGAGCACATAGGGGGACGATGGTCTCCGAACGACAGACCTGAACTGCACGCTGCCATTAGCAAACCTATCAAAGCCTCACTAAAACCCGAGTTTCAGGCGATCTATCAGCTCTTCTAATAGACACCTTAAGCGGATCGGCATTGTTCGCGCGCGGGGGAGCCCGGATATAGCCCTCAGATAAAGGGCCCTGAATGTATATTTATAATGCCATCGACCAAAGCATCGTAGATGCGCGGGTTAAACAGTTCGCCGATCAGACGGAGCGTTATTTGAGCGGCCGGATCTCGGAGGATGAGTTTAAACCACTGCGCCTGCAGAATGGCGTCTATGTTGAGCGTCACTCACCGTTGCTGCGCGTCGCTATTCCCTATGGCCTATTATCATCGCGCCAATTGAGTATGTTAGCCCAGATTGGCCGCAAGTATGATCGCGGCTTTGGCCACTTCACGACCCGTCAGAATATTCAGTTTAACTGGGTTAAGCTGGAGCAAGTGCATGAAATTTTGGCCGATCTGGCCAGCGTACAAATGCATGCGATCCAAACCAGCGGCAGTTGTATCCGCAACGTCACGACCGATCATTTGGCAGGCGTCGCCCATGATGAGCGCGTCGACCCTCGTCCATTAGCAGAACTGATGCGTCAATGGTCGACCCTTAATCCTGAGTTCGCCTTCCTGCCGCGGAAATTCAAAGTTGCCTATAATGGGGCGGTTGAAGACCGGGCGGCGAGTGAAGTTCACGACCTTGCATTTGATGTCTATCGTGATGAAGCGGGTGAAGTGCGCCTCACCGTAAAGGTAGGCGGCGGTCAAGGCCGCACGCCGCGCGTCGCTCCCGTGATCAAAACCGGTCTGCATTGGCGCGACATGCTTTCCTATACTGAAGCTGTTCTGCGCACCTATAATCGTTGGGGCCGTCGCGACAATATCTATAAGGCCCGCATCAAAATCCTCGTGGATGCTTTGGGCGCTGAACGATTTGGCGAAGAAGTTGAGCAAGAGTTTGCGCATGTTCAGGGTGGGCCCGCGACCTTGGCGGCTTCAGAGCTCGAGCGCATGACCGCCTTCTTTGGCGCGCCGGCTTATCACAGTGCTGTGTCGGGTGATCAGGATGAAGCCCGCCATCGATTGGCTGATCCCCGTTTCAATGCTTGGGTGAAGCGCAATGTCGCCAAACACAAGCGCGATAATTATGGCGCTGTTACCATCAGCTTAAAGCCCTTGGGGATCGCGCCGGGAGATGCCACCAGTGACCAGATGGACGCGATTGCAGACCTTGCTGACCGCTTCTCCTTTGGCCAAATCCGCGTTTCCCATCATCAAAATCTGGTCTTGGCCGATGTAGCACGATCCGACCTTTGGGCGCTCTATCAGGCGCTGGAAGCCCTTGGCCTGTCGGAGCCCAACGTCGGCTTAGCAACAGACATTATCTGCTGCCCAGGTGGCGATTATTGTGCTTTGGCAAACGCCAAATCCATTCCGGTCGCCGCTGCTGTGCAAGAGACCCTTGCCGCCAAGGCACAAGACATTGGGACGCTGGCGATCAAAATGTCGGGCTGTATCAATGCCTGTGGTCACCACCATGTCGCCCACATCGGTATTCTGGGCGTCGATAAGAAGGATGAGGAATGGTACCAAATCCTGGTCGGCGGCAGGACGGATACAAAAACAGCGCTTGGCCAAATTGTTGGTAAAGCCATCCCGCGCGAAGCCGTGGCACCGACAATCGAACGCATGACCGACTTTTATCTCGCGAACCGCAAGGGCGGTGAGTTGTTCATTGACGCTGTTGAACGCCTCGGCAAGGCGGCTTTCCATGATGCCGCCTTCCAAGCCGACGCCACTCAAACCTCCCCCTCTCCACAAATCCAGGAAGCAAACTGATGAGCACTTTGTTGAAACTTTTCGCGTCGGGTGACGTGGTGACCCTTCCTTTGCCAGATGGCGCGTTCCGCCCAGCACCATCCCCAAACCCGCTGCCGAATATGGACGTGATTAATCAAGGCCAAGGTGATGTGCGCAGCCTCATTCGCCCGAATGTCAAACAACCCGAAGCACCCAGTGTTGCCGCATGGGAGCATGGCACTTTGCTGACGCTTGCAGACTGGCTGAAGCGGGACGCTGCCAATGCCGACGCACCGGTTGGGATTGTGTTGATGCCAACCGATGACCCTCTTGCTTTGGCCGGTCGTTTAGATGGCTTGGCCGTCATTGCGGTTGAGTTTGCCAAGTTCAGCGATGGGCGCGGGTACTCGATCGCCACGCTGTTACGCTCACGCTTAGGCTTTAAGGGTGAAATCCGAGCTGTTGGTGACGTCCTGATCGATCAGCTGTTTGCCATGGCTCGTTGCGGCATCGACAGCTTTGCTTTGCGTGGCGACCAAGATGTGGAAGTTGCTAAGCGCGCCTTTGAAACCTTCTCTGCCGTTTATCAATGGGCCGCCGATGAGCGCGACTTTGTTTTGGCAACACAGGTCAATCTCGAAAGAGCGGCTGCGTGACCGGTCACGTCTATTTGGTTGGGGCGGGGCCAGGCGCTGCGGACTTGTTGACGGTGCGTGCGCTTCGATTGATCGAGCGTGCCGACGTCATCCTCTATGATGCTCTCGTGACCGACGAGATTTTAGACCTTGCCCCTCAGGCCAAGAAGGTGCCGGTCGGCAAGCGCGGCGGCCGTGTCTCTATGGATCAAGCGCTGATCAATCGTCTGTTGGTGTCAACAGCAACCAAGCATGAGATTGTCGTGCGTCTCAAAGGCGGCGACCCCATGCTGTTTGGCCGCGCCCACGAAGAGATCGAGGCCTGCGTGCAGGCCGGTATCCCTATATCGATCGTGCCAGGGATTACAGCGGCTTTTGGTGCCGCTGCGGCCTTGTCGACTTCGCTCACACAGCGTGGTCTCTCTCGCTCGGTAACTTTTGTAACGCCAACTGTGGCGCGGGGCAGCCAAGCTTCACCTGCTTGGGCCAAGGCGGTAGCCGCAGCTGAAACGTCGATCATTTATATGGGCCGAGGCGACGCGGTCTGGATCCGCGACAGCCTGATTGAGCTGGGTATGTCTTCCAACCTGCCAGTTGTGTTAGCCGAGGATGTCTCGCGCGCCTCAAGCTTTAATGTCAAAGGGCCATTGGCCGACTTACCAGAGTTAGCTCTACAGCTTGGCTCTGGACCGGTGCTGATGATGATTGGGGAAGTGTTTGCGGAGGCCAAGGTCGCGCTTGATTTGATGGTTGGCAAACTTAGCGATGGCGAAGTTGTTGGCTTGGATACGAGACGCCATGTGGTGGGCTGCTAGGCTTTTGGTTATTGCGTGGAGAAAGTTGGCATAGCGAAACACGGCCTATTTCATAATTCCATCCACGGGTTGACCACGGTAAGGCCCAAGTCAGCAAAATCCTTTACATTCCGTGTAGCCAACACAGATTGAGTTACGTTTGCAATGCCTGCGATCAGGGCATCTCCTAGCGTAATCGGATGGCCTAGGCTTTGGCGGGTTGCCCGCATCTGCCCGCTTCTGTTTGCCGCGTCCTCCTTGAGGTCAAGGACAGGGATAATTCCGTCTGGTCCGACAAATGCGCGAAAGGCCAATTCCAAGTGCACTTTGCGACTACCATCAGGCAAGCGAGCTAAGCCAAACATGATCTCAGACACGGTGACGGCGGTGGTAACTAAAATTTTGTCTTCTTGGCGAGCCAACCATTCTTGAACAGCGGTATCAGGCTGGGGCTTCATAAGCTCTGAGACAACATTCGTATCTAGAATAATCAAAGTCATGAGAAGTCAGGGACAGGTCGATCCTCTGCCCGATCGGGCAAGCTTAGGACAATTCCATCATCGCCGGAGAAGAGTTCGCGGGAGCGCTGCCAAACCTCACGCGACGAACCTTGAGACACAACACCGCGCAAAATTACCCGCACTTCATCTTCCATCGAGCGCCCATGCTGGGCCGCACGGACGCGCAACTTATCGCGCACGTCATCTTCTAAATTCCGGATCGTCAACGTTGCCATGATCGGCCTCCAGCCCACTATTCAAAATGATAGCACTGAAAGCATTGCTGTCAACTTGAATCCTAGTGCTCAACCCCAACCAAGCTCGACGGCCAGCCGATGCGAACCAGCAGACCGTCTGGTGCCCCGACGGCGAATTCATACATACCCCAATCGCGATGGCGTAAAATGCCTCCTGGTCGGATGATTAAATCATCAACGCGCGCCGCGATAGCCTCGACATGCGGGGTACGGACGAAGACGCCAAAGGGGTTATGATCGACTGGGACGCGCCAAGGCCCCTCGCCTGCTTGGGTCAAATGTACTTCGCAGTCCCAGCCAGTCAGGATTATATACTGATGGTCGCCACCCGCGCGTGCAAACCCCAATCGTTCCCAGAAAGCGATTGTGGTAGGCAAGTCGTTGCTCGGCACAATCGCGAAGGCACCTGTGGACTCTTTGTTGGTCATCAAGGTCTGGTAAAAATCAAAACGCCACCAATAGGTCCTTTAGGCGCTTGGTCGACCATTGGGCCTTCAGCGGTCGCCGAAATGCGGTTTTCGGCTACACCCCGGCTGACGAGAATTTGGCGGACAATCGCTGCTCGTTCCTCCCGGTTTTTTGCGCTGGACGGCGGACCATCATCGCCTGAGATCGACACCAGCACGATGCGCCGTTTGGGGCATTGGGCCAATTGATCTTGTACCCGCACCACAACTTGGGCCGCCAACGGGTTCAGCACGCTTTCACCATGCGGGAAATAAATGCGAGTGGCTTCGCCTGCGCAAACATCTTCACCCAGAACTATTGCTTCAGGGGCTTTTGGTGTCGTCGCACAGCTAGCAACCAAGAGGGAGAGCCCAACTATGCTAAAGCCCATTCTCGCTCTTAGATTCAGCTTTCCCATCGTCGCCCCCTTTTTGACCGCCCCCGGTCAGAACAGGATTCCAAGCTACGGGATGGTCGCATCCTTGTCGAGGGTCAAGTTGATCCTGCAATCTGCCCGCCACCCCCTTAGTAAGTGGACTTCTGGATCGATTGACCTAGCTCTGATCCCACTGTCAACCGGGATGCTTCATGAAAACCTTGCGCTTTATCTTGGGGGATCAGCTCTCGCCGACATTATCAGCTCTAAGCGGTGCGGATCCTGCCCTAGACATTATTTTGATGGTGGAAACACAGGCTGAAGCTGTTTCGGTTCGCCATCATAAGAAGAAGATTGCTTTCATTCTTGCCGCCATGCGGGCTTTTGCGGACGATCTACGCGCGCTAGGCTTTCAAGTCGATTATGTGAAGATGGACGATCCCGACAATACCGGTAGTTTTGAGGGTGAGCTTGTTCGTGCCATCACCCGCAATCAGCCAGATGCCCTTGTGATGACGCGCGCTTCAGAATTGCGCGTGTTAGAGGTGCAGCGCCTGTGGGCGGAAAGTCTCGACCTTAAAGTCTCGCTACTCGAAGATAGTCGCTTTCTTTGTGAGGAGGCGCAGTTTCGCGCGTGGGCGGCGGGTCGCAAGGCTTTTGTGATGGAGCATTTCTATCGTGACATGCGCCGTCGAACGGGGCTCTTGATGGAAGGCGATCAACCAGCAGGCGGCAAATGGAATTTTGATCATGACAATCGCAAACCCGCTAAGCCAGATTTGTTCATGCTGCCCCCGCGCCACTTTCCGCCTTCGCCACAGACGCAAGAGGTTATCGATCTGGTGGCCTTGCGCTTTGGCGATCATTTTGGCGATTTAGAGCCATTTTGGTTTGCGACTAATGCCGCTGAAGCAGAGCTAGCCCGCGATCATTTCCTAACCCAACACCTGCCCCGCTTTGGCGAGACCCAAGATGCGATGCTAGAAGGCCAAGCCTTCCTCAACCATGCGGTATTGTCACTTTATCTCAATGTTGGATTGCTTGACCCGCTCGATTTGTGTCGGCGTGCAGAGCGAGAGTGGCAGGCTGGACGTGCACCCTTGGCAGCTGTTGAAGGCTTTATCCGTCAGATTATTGGCTGGCGCGAGTATGTGCGCGGCATCTATTGGCTGCACGCACAGGAGTATCCAAGCTTCAATCATCTCGAGGCAAAACGCCCCCTACCCGCACTTTACTGGACAGGGCAAACCAAAATGGCCTGTATGCGCGCCGCCATTGGTCAAACCAAACGCGAAGCCTATGCCCATCATATTCAGCGCTTGATGGTTACTGGGAATTTTGCACTGCTGGCAGGCCTTGATCCTCATGCTGTGCATGAATGGTATTTGAGTGTCTATGCTGACGCGTTTGAATGGGTTGAAGTGCCTAACACCATCGGCATGGCACTCTATGCCGATGGTGGCATCATGGCTTCCAAACCCTATGCGGCGAGTGGCGCTTACATCAACAAAATGAGCGATTATTGCGCGAACTGCGCTTATGATCCTGCGGTGAAGGCGGGCCCTAAAGCCTGTCCCTTCAATCCCCTTTATTGGGATTTTATTGGCCGCAACGAAGTCAAGCTTGGCGGTAATCCGCGCATGGGCCCAGTCTACGCGACTTGGCGGAAAATGGGGCCAGCGCGCCGCGATGAGATCAAAGCCGATTCAACGAAAATCTTGGAGGCCTTGGACAATGGCCATCTCTGAACCTTTAGATGAAGCGGGCATTAGCGAAGTGATCGCCATGGCCTTGAGCGACCATGTCAGCTTTGACCATATCCGCAGCCTCTTTGGGCTTAGCCCGGACCAAGTCAAACAGCTGATGCGTGCCAACCTCCGCCCTGGTAGTTATCGCGCTTGGCGTAAGCGTGTTCGTGACTTCTCGGATCGCCGCGCGCATTACAAGTCGGCAAAAACGTTAGCTTAGATGAGCGCGCAGCATCCGGTTCGGCAGAGAACAGGGCTTGGCCAACTGGCCCGATCGATGCAGAGTGATGAGGACTTGAGGCATCTTAGCAGGGTTGAATTCGTAGATATGCAACATCAGCTTAAACTCGTAATCTTTGATTGTGATGGCGTGTTGGTCGATTCAGAGTCTATCGCCAATGAAGTAGGCGCGGAGTGGATTACGGCGCTCGGTTGGTCGATGGACGCGGCTGAAGCGCGGGCGCGTTTTTTGGGACTGTCTGACGCCGCGATGTTCGCTCTCATCGAACAAAAGATCGGCCGTGCAATCACAGCCAAAGAAATCGCTCAGAACCATGAACGGATCACCGCGCGCTTTGAAGCAGAGTTAAAAGCAATTCCAGGCGTTGTGGCGGTCGTAGAAGACTTAGCGGCGCGATCGATTCCATTGGCCGTCGCTTCGAGCGGCGAGCGCGCAAAAATTCTGACCAATTTGGCTAAAGTGGGATTGCTGAACTACTTTGGCGACCAGATTAGTTCGGCGACCGAAGTTGCGGAAGCCAAGCCTGCCCCGGACGTTTATCTGCTTGCCGCGCGAAAGGCAGGGTTTGTGCCAAGCGAGTGTCTTGCGATTGAAGACAGTCCAAACGGTGTTCTCGCGGCGGTACGCGCGGGAATGCAAGTGATCGGCTTTGCGCGCGAGACGCCAGCATCAGATTTGACCACGGCTGGCGCCCATCAGGTTTTCGCAACCATGGCTGAGGTTCATGCGCATTTAGAACAAGTCCTCTGACGACTTAAGACTATGGTTGGTTTGCGAGGAGCTCTGCCGCATCCGCTTCATCAAGCGCGACCATCTCTTCACTTTTGGCGGCCAAGTCTGCATCGAGGGCTTCAACCAGTCGGAACTTTTCCCACCACAAAATCATATTTGGGCTGAAGCTTCCCTCTTTCTCAAAGAACGCCTGATGGACAACGCGCCAATAGGCCAAATTACGATCCCCCTCGCCTTCTTCAAAGGCAAAATTCGCGTCAATCTCTTCGAAGCGACATTGGCCAACAGACAGGGTCTCAATAACTGCTACGGGGCGGGCATTGGCGGTAACAACCCACTGCATGCCTGGCTTGGTTGGATTGTCCTCTTGCCCGCTCCAAACGGTCGCGCGCTTACGCCCCGCAATGATCAATCCCGCAAGGCGTTCCTCCAAATGGGTTGATCCAAAGCTAGTGGTGGGTAGGTTACGCCACCATTCTGAGGACTGAGACATGAGTTGCAGAATTCCTTTTGCAAGGCGGCCTCCATCGCACAGGAACACCACCTGCTCAAGTCAATTGAGATTGTCCAGAACCACGGCCCATGTGAGGCAGCTCGAGGGTGACGCGTAACCCGCCCAATAGTCCATCGGACAAGTCAAGACTGCCGCCGTAAGCTTGAACAATTTCTTGTGCGATACTCAATCCCAAGCCGGTGCCGCTGAGATTGACATCAAACTTTTGCCCTCGTGAAAGCGCCATGCGCCGTTGATGGGGTTCAATGCCTGGGCCATCATCTTCAATCAGGATGCGTATCGATGTCTGATCGGCGATCGTGGTAATCTTGATCCGCGACTTTGCCCATTTACGTGCATTGTCGAGTAACGACCCAATCAGCTCTGTCAGGTCACTCTGATCCAATCTGACCTTGTGGTCTGGATCGACTTGAACATCCCAAGTTAGGTTTTCTGTTATGCTTGTCCGCGCCAAAGCGCCCGTGATCTGATGAATGATTGGAGCGAGTGACACTTCAACAGTGCGACCTAGAACTGGGCCATGGATGTTCGCGCGCGCCAAATCCCGGGTCGCACGATGTTCAAGGCCACTGACAATATCTCTTATGGTCGCGGCCGCATTGGCTTGGCCAGAGGCTTCGATTTCATCCGCTCGTGCCAATAGGACCGCTAACGGTGTCCGAAGGCTATGAGCCAGGTCTGCTGCGCGCTTGCGCGCTTCGCGTGCCTGGCGTTCGCCAGCATCAAGCAGGGCATCAAAATTGCGCGCGAACGTCTCCAACTCGATCGGGACCATTTCCTTCAGTCGCTCTTGCCGGCCGGAGCGCACTAAAGCCAACGCACGGGATGCCTGATTTAAAGGACCCATCAGCATGCCACCTTGCACAAAGGTGATGATCAACAAACCCACACCAAGAAAGATGAAAACGGGTGTCGTATCTAGCATGATAGCATCGACTTGGCCTTTCAGCAGCGCGCGATCAATTGCCACAGCAAATCGCCAACTACGCTTGCCCTCAACGCCTTCTGGAATCCTACGCTCGAGCAAGAGAAGATCCACACCATCTGGTCCCGTGGCACTATGTCGATGGATGGTGCTCAAGGGTAGAATGTCATTGGGAAGCTCTATCGTGAATGTAACCAGAGATCCGGATCTAACAATGGCTTTGGATTTATCATCAACAACCTGCCAGTAAAGGCCTGACAACGGCTCCTCAAACCTTGGATCCGGCAAAGTCTTTGGTACCAAGGTCACGACGCCATTCTCTAGCTTTAGCCCACGCGTCATGTACCGCAAGTCGGCTTCAAGTTCGGCAATGGTACTTTGTTGGACGTGGTGTTCAAATGCTGCGCGAAACCCGATTGCTGAAATCAATGGCAGAATGACTGCGCTGGCAAGACCCACAGCCCAAAGCCCAAAGCGTAATGACTTGACCATCAAATTTGCCCTATGGAATCTGTTGGGTTCCACATATAGCCATAGCCGCGACGCGTCATAATCCTGTCGGGTCCAATCTTTCGACGCAAGCGCATCACTGCTGCTTCAATCGCATTCTCCCGCCGCAATTCATGATCACCATAAACAGCCTCGCAGAGAGTGGCTTGTGAGATTGTCTCGCCCGGCGCTCGGATAAGTGCCGTTAGAATTCGGAATTCCAAAGGTGTTAGGTCGATTTGTCCAGACACATCTGAAACAGTACGAAAGCGCAAGTCGATCGTAAGGTCTCCGTCCCGTATCAAGTTCTCTGCTTGCCCTGCCCCACGGCGCAAGACCGCGTGAATACGCGCAATCACCTCGTCCACAACAAATGGCTTAACGATATAATCGTCTGCCCCGGCGTTGAGGGCATCAACGCGTTCTGTCCAACTGCCGCGGGCTGAAGCGACCAGCACAGGAAGCTTTACCCCATCGGCTCTCCACCGCTTTAGAATTGATAGGCCATCCAGCTTGGGCAGATTCATGTCCAGAATTGCGAGATGGAAGGGTTCCGCATCTCCTTTGGCCCAACCTGCTTCGCCATCTGCAACAAGTGTCGGCAGAAAGCCAGCTCGGTCCAATGCACGCACAAGTATAGAACCAATCGCTGGTTCATCTTCAATGATTAGAACGCGCATTCACCCTCCGCGCACTTCGTCTAGCTGAAAGTTGCTGACAGTTTCCTGACAAAGTCGATCAGGCGTCTGCTTATTCCTGATCTTTATGGTCCGCCTTTGACCTTGTTCGGAGAAAGCCATGAAGCTGGGAGATACAATCAAAGCCAATCCTTGCATGTTATGCGGCGAGATCGAACGGACAGTGGTAGGCACTGTGGGTCGAGGGTTGAGACCACTCACGACAGTTCTTTGTGACGGGTGTGGCCTTGTTAGTCACGATCCACTGCCGACAAAATCTGAATTAGATGCATTTTATGCCTCAGACTATCGGAAAAATTACAAAGGCATTTTAAAGCCAAAGGCTAAGCATTCGCTACGTGCGCAGCGTAGCGCCGCCCTCAGGGCCGTACGTCTCAAAGGCCTAATCCAGCCCGGTAGTCGCGTCCTCGACATCGGAGCTTCATCAGGTGAATTTGTCTACTTGATGGGTAAGCTTGGCTTCAAAGCGAGCGGGGTTGAACCCAATGACGGCTATCGGCAGTTTGGAACGATGACTTATGAAATTGAGGTCACCAATCAGAAATTGGAACCCGGAGCATTTGGAACTGGAATCTTTGACCTGATCACCTTGAATCATGTGTTCGAACATTTGGCTGATCCGTTGGATGCGTTGACCTGCTTCAAGCAATGGTTGGCCCCGGGTGGGCTGTTGTTCATTGAGGTGCCAAATATCGAGGGTGTCCAGAAGCAACGTGGCAACCTTTTCCATTATGCGCATGTCTGGAATTTTTCCCCATCCACCCTTAAGGCGGCCTTGTCTCTTGCGGGATTTGAACCTATCGACAGCCCACAATGTCATGGGACCTCTTTGGTGTTCAAGGCGCGTCTTGAACCTGCCCTGACGGCCATTGAAAATGGTCAGGACCATGCCGCGCAATTGCGCCAGCAATTACTCAACGAACAGTCCCCGATGTCTTATCTTGCTTCTGGTGCCCCTGTGCGGCGTCGTTGGCAGCGGCTCTTAAGAAACTTCAATGAGATTACTACGACGCGGCGATTCAACAACCTGCAAGCAATGGCGAACGCCACATTGAAAGACGCCCAACAAGCCCAGCGCCGTTCGCTTGACACTCCAGAATCCCGTGTCCAGCACACGTCTCATTGACAAACTTTCACAAGCCGGTGAGGTCACGACTTTGTCGGTTGCGCGGTTGTGAGGCTAACCCCATGTTATGTGCGTGTGGACCGGGCCCCTCTGGCAACTCTAATTTGAGTTGCGATGTCGGCCACATCGGAGTCCTTAGTAAGGCGCGGTGTCAGGGTCCCTACGTATTCCCTCCATTCGTGTCCCCCGGACTCTGCCATGCATAAGCATAGAGGAGCATGAAATGAAACTTGGACGTATCGAAGCCCTAAAGAGCCAGCACTCAAGACTTGAAACTGAGCTGGCGGCCATGGCCAAGCGCCCCTTTCCCGAGCCAGAGTTGATTACACGGCTGAAGCGACAAAAGCTTTTGGTCAAAGATCAATTGGTTGCGGCGGGCGTTATGTCGCCGCGCCCTGAACGGGCCATGGTCTTCAGCCATTAGGCACCACGAGAAAAGGTAAGCGCACCCGCCCCGACCGCTTGCCTAGGGTGAATGTAGACCGGAACGGATCTTCCCATTCACCCACCCGGCCCTTGCGCACAGCTCGTCCCCCCAGCCCGTGCGCAAGGGCCACTTGCCTCTTTCTCGTCCCGCCTTTGACGACGATTGGAAGTTTTCGTGTTTCAACCATCAATTGATCAGTTCCGCGCATCTGATAAGCCAGTGCAGCCCGTGTGCGCGAACACGGCTGTTGATGCAATTGCGACCCACGCAGGCCGCGCCAGTGTTCCATTCGCGATTTTGGTCAATCGATCTGCTGGCAGCTTCCGCCTGTTCGGATTGGTGCGCCTGAAGGCAGCGATGCGTCGCGCGGGACTTCCACAAGACGTGCCGCTAATCCTAAGCACCGGGCATGAGCTTCACGATCGTGCATTGGATCTAGTTCGCCAAGGCGTTCAGACGCTTGGCATCCTTGGCGGAGATGGTTCGGCCCGCACAGTCGCTTTGGCTTTGCGTGGCTTGGATGTGCCTATTCTGCCTTTGCCGGGCGGTACCTTAAATCGACTCTGCCACCGGGTTCATGGCCATGCCGACCTCGAACGGACCTTGCGAGATTTGGGTCAAGCCAAGCCAATTTGGCTGTCTGGCGGTTTGGCCAACGAGCATTTGTTCTTGGTGGCTGCTGGCTTTGGTCCTTGGATGGCGTTTCATACCATGCGCGAGACGTTGCGCAATCAGGGCTTTTGGGCAGGCCTAAGTGCTTTTAAGACACTACGGCACGACTTGTTTGCTGGAAGGCTGCGACTGAGCGCCAATACTCAAGCCTGTGACGTGGTGATCGCTGCTCCTAGTCATGTAGATGACGCGTTCGGCCTTGGCACAACAGTGCGCGACTTTCCCGAGACGCGACTTGAAACTGCGCAAGCGAGGTTCAGCAGTTTTGGGAGGGTGTTGTGGCTGGCTATGGCTGTCTTGTTCCGACGCTGGCGCAGTCTGTCCTTTACTAAGATCCAGATTTCAGAGCGCCTGAGCATCAGTGGTGGCGACGAGATCATTGGACTTGTTGATGGTGAGAGATGTGAGTTCGGCAATCACCTTGTTTTGCGGGCTCGACCGCGGGCTGCTTTGGTGCTCTCAACAAAGCATTCGCAAAAGTGATAGAGGTGGTACCTCCAGAAATTTAGAGCGCTAAATGACCATTCTTGTTCACATCAGCGATGTGCATTTTGGCGACGCGGATTCAGCCAAGCTGGAGGCCGCTATAGGCGCTTTCGAGAAGATTAAGCCGGATTGCGTCTTGTTGACAGGCGACTTGACCCAAGAGGGCAAGCGTGAAGAATTTGCCCAAGCTGAGGCTTGGTTAAAGGTAGTCAAAGCGCCGATTGTTGGTTGTCCAGGCAATCACGACACGCCAATGTTTAATCTCGCTCAGCGCCTAGCCAATCCGTTTGACCGGTACAATCGATTAGGACTGCGAACGACGTGGCAGTCCAGCGATGGCTCAATTCATATTGAAGCTGCCAATAGCGCACGGGGATTGCAATGGCGTTTGGATTGGTCACAGGGTGACTATGGTCAGCTAGGGGTCATAAAGGCCTTGGACAGATTGGGCCGCTCGCATGCTCGACATAAAGTCCTTGCACTACACCACCCGCCTCAAACCCCAACCGGCGCGTCTGTGACAAGTAAACCTTTAGGTCTCATTCGATTTGTGAGGCACCTAAACCTAAATCAGCCTGACCTTCTTTTGTGTGGCCATGTACATGCCGCATTTGATTTTCCAGCACCTGTGCTCGCTGGCGTTAGGGTCATGACAGTGCCGTCTCTGGCATCCTCGCGGGAGCGTGGCTTTGGGTCAGGATTTGGTGTGGTGAACTTCGCAGCGGACAATCGGACGATAGCGCGTACGATTTGGCGCTATCAAGAAGGGTCGTTCAAAGAAGTCACTGAGCCTTCAAAAAGCACCGCTGACATCTCGGGCTGAAACAAGGGCACGCCCATTGGCTAACACCTCTCCGCTTTCACCGTGAACTTGCGTGCTGAGATCAACTAAGGCCTTCTCGGGCCGCAATCGGGTGATGACTACCCGCGTATGCACGCCTTGGCCCGGCACGACGGAGCCTAGCCACTGGGTCTCCTGTTTCAGATAATTGGTGCCCTGCCCCGGCAATTCCATGCCAAGTAGGGTGGAGATTAGACCCAGCATGAAGGCTTGCCCCGCGAAGACTTCAGCGACTTCTCTAGTTAAGTCTGTTTTGTCAGCGCGAGCCAGTAAGGCTTTCAGGGCGGCCAGCTCCCCAACCTCATGTGAGGTTTCGCTAGAGGCTGTCATGCCAATTGCGAGCGGTACATCTGCTGCGCCAGACATCGCGGCATGGTTTTCCTGAGCTAGTGCAGCGTTAATCAGCAGTCGACAAACGACGACGCCATCATGTTGGCGCGCAAGTTGCCATGCGTCACCTTCACGGGCGACCTCTAAGGCTTCACCCGCAAAGGCCGGGGCTGGAAACATGGCAGAGGTTGTTTGGGGTGGGGCAGAGAGACCTGCAGCGCGCATAAGCCAAGCTGTTAACATCGCCCCATGCGCAACTGTGCGCCCAAATCCGCTACGTGCAGCAAAGTCTGGATCGACGTGAATAGGATTGGCATCGCCGGATAGCTTTGCAAACAGGTCGAGATCGTCTTGCGTAGGTATTAGGATCATGGTCGTGGTATCAAATGCTTTTGGATTTTGCCTGCTGGCGTGCGGGGAAATTCGTCGAGTACTGTGACATATTTTGGCACTTTGTAGGGGGCCAAATGGTCGCGACACCAATTCTGTAAGGCCGCAGGGTCTGGCGCGCTCTGATTGGGGCGAACAAGAATGAAAGCGTGACCCACTTCGCCCCAGCGCGCGTCCTCAACACCGATGACTGCGGCTTCTAGCACGGCGGGGTGCAGGGCCAGCACATTTTCGACTTCAGCCGGGTAGACATTTTCCGCACCCGAAATGAACATCTCTTTGAGACGGCCAACAATGTAGAAGCAGCCGTCGGCATCCTTGCGGGCGAGGTCGCCTGTCTTTAGCCAACCATCAGGCGTGATGCTTGCTGCAGTCGCTTGCGGATTCCCCCAATAGCCCGGGGTGATGCCCGGGCCGCTCAGCCACAGCTCGCCAGTTTCACCTGCCGGAACTTCAATACCATCATTGCCGACAATGCGGGCCTCACAAAGGATTTGCGGTTTGCCGACAGAGCCAATCTTTTGGGTCGCTGTTTCAGGGTCTGCCAAAAAGACAGTCGGCCCGGTCTCTGTCATCCCCATGCCATTGGCGACCCTGGCACCCCGACGCGCAAAGGCGTGAACCAATGTATCAGCCAGAGGCGCGCCGCCGCAGCCCCAATGTCGGACCTTATCGAGCGCAACATTTCCAAATTCTGGGTGGAGACTGAGAGCCTGATAAACAGCGGGAACGCCAAAGAAAGTTGAGATGGTGCCTTTGGCCAAAAGTTCCATCACCCGATCGGCCTCAAATCCGGGCAAGATCAAGACGTGTCCACCTGCGAACAAGGTTGGCAAAGTATGCAGGTTGATCCCTGCCGTGTGAAACAAGGGCAGGAAATTCAAGGTGACATCTTGGCTGCTCAGATCAATCGCCTGACCTACGTTGACGGCGTTCACATGCGCCATGCCATAGGTCTGGATCACCGCTTTGGGCTGACCTGTCGTGCCAGAGGTGTAGAGAAGGTACCAGATGTCTTCAAACGCCCAATGGCGACGCGCTTCAGCCACTGGCGATCGCGCCAATTGGGCTTCATAGCCTTCATCAGTCGGATCATCGAAATTCATCAGCTTTGCATTTGATGCAAGCGCCAACTCTGTTGCGACCTGCAAATCTTCCTGCCCGCAAAGGATCAGAACGGGTTCGGCTTGACGGACCAATGGGGCCAGTTCTGGCAGTGGCGCGCGCCAATTTAAGGGCGTGACAATTGCGCGGGTATTTGCAGCGGCAAACAGGACTTCGAAAAAGCCAATGCGATTGCGGCAAAGCACCGCGACCCTTGCACCGTCGTTCGCCATATGAGCGAGGAACACACTGGCAAGGCGCAGAACGCGGTCATGGAATCCCTGATAGGTCCAAGTTTGACCGCTGACCAAATCCGTCATGGCGGGTCGGCTTGGTGTTAATTCTGCCCGACGCGCTAAAAGGTTGGTCATATGTTTCATGACTTGGTTCCCAGCGAAAGACCGCGCTCAATCATATCAAGAGCTGCATCAACCACAGGCTCTAAATCCGACTGGTCATCCCAGATGGCGTAACGCATTCCCAAGAATACCGACGACCCAATCAATGACCAAGCCCGAATGTCGGCATCGCCAGGTCGAATCTCGCCCCGGTCAACCGCGGTTTGCAGGTTGCGGCGATAGCCTTCGGCAAACGTATCATAATAGGCGCGATAACTGTCCTCGGCAACGAATTGGGACTCCATAACGATCCTGTAGAGATTGCGATGTGCACGGGCGAATTCAAAGAACGCGCGCATCCCGATGCGCTCTGCGCTCAATCGATCTGAAGCTTGTTCAACTTGTCGGGCAATATAAGCACGCGTTTCGTGTCCCATGTGGGTCACAAGGGCGCGAAACACCGCCTCCTTTGATTCGAAATAGACATAGAATGTGCCCAGCCCGACACCTGCACGGCGGGTAATTTCGACAATAGAGCCATCATGATAGCCCCGTTCCCCAAACTCGGCCTCGGCAGCTTCAAGCAGTTTTGCCTGTGTCGCCAATCCCTTGCGGGTCTTTGGTGTCTTTGGTGCCGGTTTGACGGATGTTGATTTCAAAATTGAATGTTGATTCATATTTCAACTTATGCCACGAGTTAGCGAAAGAACAAGTCCCGATTTGATCCGGGCAGACTAGGCGATCTAACACCAGCTGAGGGGAGGCACGAGCCATTGGAGATGCAAACCGCCTTCGCCCAAGCATGGGAAGCCCGCAACGGGCGTCATGATGCCATGACTTTGGGCGGTGAAGCTATAATGGTTCATCGCGCTGGCGCGGGCCGCCCTCTGGTTTGCATTCATGGTTGGGCCATGGGCGGTCTATCTTTCGCCCCACAATTGGCTTTGATTGACCAAGGTTTTGAAATCATCGCCCCGGACCTCCCTGGATTTGGTGACAGTTCAATGGCGCAAGCCCATCCCACCATCGCCACGATGGCGAACTTAGTGCGCAACCTGATCACCGACTTGGATTTGTCGGAGGTGACTTTAGTTGGTTGGTCGATGGGGGCCAGTGTTGCTTGGCAGCTGGCGGCGACCAGCTCAGCAAGGTTGAAGGCGCTTGTCAGTATCGACATGTCCCCCCGCGTTTCGCCAGAAGATGGCTGGGATTATGCGCTATCTTCTAGCATGACACGTGAGACCATTGAGCTTGCCGTTCAAGCGATGCGTAACGATTGGACAGGCTATTGTGACTTGTTTCTTGATCGCATCCTTGCAGAACCAAAGGCCGAGATCAGGACAGCTATGGCAGCTCTTGCGGCGCTAGCTGACCCAGTAAATGCTTCGCAGGCTTGGCTCTCGCTTGTGCAATTTGATGCCCGCGCGCAGCTTGCGCAAATTCAAGTCCCGGCGCTTGCCATTCATGGTGGGCGCAGCGCGCTATACCCTCAAACGGTCGGTCATGAGATCGCCCGTCTGATGCCACAGTGTCGGGCCATTGTGCTCGATGATGTTGGCCATGCGCCTCACCTTGAGGCCCCCGAAGCGTTCAATGCCCACCTGAGTAACCTAGCCAAGCGGGGCCCCCCGGCCCCGACGCTTTGCGAGCACCTTTCTACCCAATAAAAACCCTGGAGGAACTGACCATGAAGAAAACAGCTATCAAGACCTTTTCGAGCCTATTGTTAAGTGCCAGCGCGCTGACCAGCGTGGGCTTTATCAGCCCAGCGCTTGCTCAAACAACCACAGCTACCCCGAGCGAAGAAGCGACGGACGTTGTCATCGTGACCGCCCGCCGGCGCGATGAAGCTTTGCAAGATGTCCCCATTTCTGTGACCTCCCTCAGTGCCGCAGCTCTAGAAGCAACGGGTGCACCTGACATCACAGTGCTGCAGCAATCAGCCCCGAACGCGACTGTGCAAGTTGCGCGCGGTTCCAACTCAACCCTCATCGCTTTTATCCGTGGTGTTGGTCAACAAGACCCATTGTGGGGCTTTGAACCCGGCGTTGGCCTCTATGTCGACGATGTTTACATCGCTCGCCCACAAGGTGCCGTGTTGGACATTTTCGACATTAGCCGGATCGAAGTTTTGCGCGGTCCTCAAGGCACGCTTTACGGCCGTAATACCATTGGTGGCGCGATAAAATATGTGACGCGCAAGCTTGCCTCAGAACCAGCTTTGAATGCCCGCTTGAATATGGGTAGCTATGGCCAGATTGATGCCATCGTCAGCGGCTCAACACCCTTATCTGACACGTTCCGGGTAGGTGGTGCCTTGGCGCGCTATCAACGCGACGGATATGGAAAGAACATCACAACCGGTGCGGAGCACTACAATAAGGATGTCACCGCAGGCCGCGTAAGTGCAGAGTGGGAACCCAGCGAAAGCCTCTATTTCCGCTTCGCTTATGATAAGGTCGTTGACGATTCAAACGCCAAACATGGTCACCGCGAAGCAGCAGGGGCTGGTCTGACGACGGGTGCAGCGATCTTGCCAAACGTCTACGACACCGATGCCGGTATTGGCAGCGCCAACTCGGTTGAGACCTCAGGCTGGTCGTTGACGGGTGAATGGAAAATCAATGACCGCCTCACTGTGAAATCCATCACCGCAAGCCGCGAAGGCGCAAGCAATAGCTTGATTGACTTTGATACCAACCAAGTCAAAGCCCTCGATGTTCCGGCTCTCTATGACGACAAACAATTCAGCCAGGAAGTGCAATTGCTGGTCTCTGGTGAGCGCTTGAACGGCGTGTTTGGCCTCTATTATCTCGATGCAGAAGCCTCTGGTGCCTTTGACACCATTGTCGGCATCGCCAATCTGACCATTGCAACGTCGGGCAAAGTCGATACTGAAAGCTTTGCGGCCTATGGCGACTTCTCGTTTGATATTACAGATGCTTTGTCTGTATCGGTTGGTGGGCGTTACACCGAGGATTCGCGCACCGGCAAAGTCTATCGGCAAAACTTCACAGGGCTTGGCTCGCCCTTGTTTGGCAACACGGCAGCCATCGCTGGCCTGTTACGGTCCAATTACACCAACTCAAAAGACTTCAACGACTTTAGCCCGCGCGTCAGCGTATCCTATGAATTCAGTGATGCGCTCACCGCTTATGCGGCCTATTCGGAAGGGTTCAAGTCCGGCGGCTTTGATATGCGCGGTGACGCCGTTCTCACGCCAAAGACGGTTGATGGCTATAAGCCTGAATATGTGAACTCGTATGAAGTTGGTCTAAAAGGCAGCTTGTTTGATGGTCGGGCTAATTTTGCCGCTGCCGTCTTCCGGGCCGAATATGAAGGTCAGCAAATCACACGCCAAGAACCAACATTGGCCGCTGGTATCGCAAGCTTTGTTGACAATGCCGGTTCTTCAACCATTCAAGGCTTTGAACTGGAAGGTGGTGCCCGCTTCAACGACAATTTGTCGATGACATTTGGGCTCGGCTATACCGATGCGGAGTTCAATGAGTTCCGCAGCTTCACCTTGGTTGGTGGCGTTCTGACGCCGATCAATTTGGCCCCGACCGCTGTGTTCCAAAACACGCCAGAGTGGAATGGCAATGTCGCGTTCAAATACACGCGTGACCTTGGCACAATGGGTTCACTGGATGCGACTTTGTCGGGCTCCTACCGCAGCGAATACAGCATGTTTGAGTTCGTCAATCCTTTGGTGGACCAATTAGACCCTGTGACCTTGGTTGATGCGGGTATCGGCTGGAACAGCGAAGACGGTGTGTTCCGTTTGGCGCTGACAGGTCGCAACTTGACCGATGAACGCTACAAGGTCGGTGGCTACTCCTTTGCTGGGGCAACATTCGGCAACGTGCAAAACAGTTTCTATGGTCCGCCAAAGACGGTGACCTTGAGCCTATCTGCTAAATTCTAATCATCCCCAAGCCCTTAGTGCCCCCGGCGAAGTCCGGGGGCATTTCCATTTCTAGATAGAGGTGACCATGCAACCCGCACAGGCCAATGATCCAAGCCCAGCCTATCGCACGCTTGTTCTGACCCTTTTGGTCATCGTCTATACTTTCAACTTTCTCGACCGCCAGATCATCGGGATTTTGTCGATCCCGATTCAAAAAGAACTTGGATTAAGTGACACTCAACTGGGCCTCATGCGCGGCCTGTCCTTTGCGTTATTCTATGCGACCTTGGGAGTACCCATTGCTTTGTTGGCGGACCGGTTTAACCGGACGTGGATCATGACCATTGCGCTGACACTGTGGAGCGCCATGACCGCGCTATGTGGTCTTGCACAGAATTTTTGGCAATTATTCACCGCTCGTCTCATGGTTGGTGTGGGTGAAGCGGGCGGCGTTGCGCCTGCTTATTCCCTGTTGTCAGATTATTATCCCCCAGATCGGCGCGGGCGGGCCATGGCGGCTTATTCGTTCGGGATTCCGATTGGCTCAGCTGTAGGCATTATTTTTGGAGGCGTGATTGCCACGGTTTTGGACTGGCGATGGGCCTTTATCATTGTTGGCCTGATGGGCGTTTTGTTCGCCCCGATTTTTAAGACCCTTATGAAGGAGCCCGTCCGCGGTCGCTATGATCCACCAGGGGCCAAAGTCGCGCCGGCTAAATTGCGTGAAGTTATGTCTGTCTTGGTCAAAAAGCCAAGCTTCTGGACCATTTCCTTGGGAGCCGCATCTTCTTCGATGATGGGCTATGGCCTGTTTGCGTGGCTACCAGCTTTCTTCGTGCGCTCTTGGGGTGAGGACTTAGGCAAAGCCATGTCTTGGTTGCCGGATTGGATGATCCCCGCTGGGGCAGGCCCCCTCCTCTATGCAGGTTATTTTTACGGTACGATTGTGCTGGTTGGCGGCCTGATTGGTATCTGGCTGGGTGGTCAATTGGGAGATCGCTTTGGGGCGAAGAATAAAAGCGCATATGCCCTTGTTCCTGCGCTGGCTTTTGTTGCCACAACACCCTTCTTCGCGTTTGGTATTTTGTCTGACTCCATTTGGGTGTCGTTCTTCGTGTTCCTAATCCCGACAGCTTTAGGGCTCGCCTGGCTCGGACCTGTTCTGGCCGCATTTCAAGGCATTGTACCACCCAATATGCGGGCAACCGCCTCGGCCCTCTTTCTCCTGATCAATAATCTCGTCGGCATTGGTCTGGGAGACTTGCTTTTGGGTGCCATGTCAGATGGATTAAGCGCTCAATTTGGCGAGGAGTCGCTGCGCTATTCCATCCTTTGCGGCAGTAGCTTTTACCTCATCGCGGCCGCCTTGTTATTTGCGTCCTCCAAGTTACTGGAACGGGATTGGATCTATGTAGAGACTGACCTGAAGTAAATCACTGAAACTTGATAGACTTTCTGGTCGCCTTCTGGGGCCTTATTTGTTTGCCTTTTCATACAGGGCACGTCTCAAGAAATTGGTTTTTCTGCTGAGTCTTGCCGACCGAGGCGGCTTTGGGCTTTGTCTTGACCCTGTGTGGGCATCAATGCCGCTTGTCTTGTATGGGTGGTCCACCTCTGGCAGAAGCGAGGCTGAAAGTCGCAACAGACTCGGAGAGATCGGCCTCAATGACCCCACAGGACCTAAGCATAGCCTTTTTTGCCCAATTGGCCCTGATCCTTTTGGCATGCCGGGTTTTTGGCTGGATTGGCAAACGCTTTTTAGGTCAGCCTCAAGTCGTGGGCGAGATGATCGCAGGTGTATGCTTGGGGCCTTCCTTGTTCGGGCTACTGGCTCCTGAACTTCAAAGCCTGATTTTTCCACCGGAATCGAAGCCCATTTTGTTTGTCGGTGCCCAACTGGCCGTCGGTCTCTACATGTTCATTGTCGGTTTGACCTTTGATGTGTCGCACTTCGTGTCACGGGCCAAGAGTGCTGCGGCGGTTTCGATTTCAGGTATTGCTGTCCCCTTTATCTGCGCGTTTCTCATTACGCCTTGGCTGATGCAGACCCCCGGATTATTCAATGACAAACTGGCCACCTGGGAAGCCCAGCTCTTTATGGGTGCTTGTATCGCCATTACCGCCTTCCCGATGCTGGCCCGGATCATTCATGAAAAGGGCTTGAGCAAGTCGCCTCTGGGCACTTTGGCCCTTTCGGCAGGCGCAATTGATGATGCAGGTGCATGGTGTGTGTTGGCCATTGTGCTCGCCAGTTTTGGCGGCGGTCCTATGGTAGCCATTGTTGCGATTGGCGGCGCGTTTGCCTTTGCAAGCTTCATGGCTTTGTTTGGCCGGAAGCTCACGGCTCCCTTGGCCAAGATGATGGAGCGCGACGGCGGTATTAGCGAGATTAGCCTTGCCTATGTCCTGATCGCCTTTGCACTGTGTGCCTTCGCGATGGATATTGCAGGCATTCATGCCGTCTTTGGTGGCTTTGTTTTGGGCGCGGTCATGCCCAAGGGAAAATTCTCAGAAACCTTGAGAGAGAAGCTTGAACCCGTCACTGCCGTGATGTTGCTGCCGCTCTTCTTTACCTATTCTGGCCTGCATACCCAATTGACCCTTGTGAACACGTGGCATCTCTTCTTTATCGCTCTGGTCATCTTGGTGATTTCTATCGCGGCCAAAGGCCTTGCCTGCTATGCGGCGGCGCGGGCAACGGGGGAAGACAATCGCACGGCGATGGGCATTGGGGCTTTGATGAATGCGCGCGGTCTGATGGAGTTGATCATTCTCAACATTGGCCTGCAACGCGGCATCATTGAGCCGGCGCTATTCTCAATCATGGTCGTGATGGCGATTGTAACAACCGTCATGGCGGGGCCTTTGTTTGAGTTGGTTTATGGTCGCCATGCGCGAGCTAGTGGGGTACTTCCAGCTGCGGACACGCGGGCATAATTGGTTACCTCCGTTAGCCTGCACCCCTTAAGGCACAGGGGAATAGGGCACGACAAACAAGCAAGGCTCGCGGTATTTTTCGGCAAACTTTGGACATGCTGCCTTAATGCTCTCTTGGGTAGGCTTTTGTCCTGTGTCGATCCACTTCATCAACGCACTAAAGATGCTTGGGTAGGCCGGCACGCTTAGGCGGCTATGCTCCGCTTCGTCGGTAAAGCTCTGCACTAACAGGTCACCACGACCAGCCCCTTCAATGGTGCGTCGATAGGCAGTTTCATGGGAGACAGGTGCGACCGGATCATGAATGCCATGAACGGTGATGACCGGCGCGACGATCAAGCCGCTCAGATCACTATCATAGGCGAGTTCTGCAACAGCGATCGGATCTGCCGCAAAGCGTTCCACACCCGCATTCATGGCTCGATCATTGTCAGAACCTTTGTAAACCACGCCATGGTTTGAAAATGGATTGCGTCCATTCAGGCGACCAATCATGTCCTGAAACGTATTGGTTGCCCAAGCCAGATTGGGAAGAATTTGATCTTCCTTGATCGAGAGAACCTGAGTGATGTTTTGAAGTTTGGCCTTTTGCGCCGCAGTTCGCTCTGCTGCCGGTGTCCCAACACCCGTACATTCGCGCACGCGCTCCGCCAACTCGGCACGTGTCATCGTGGTACCAACGGGCAAGCCCTGCCAGAGCGGGTATTGGACCTCACTCGGTCTTGGGTGATTGCGACAATAATATTGATAGACCGCCCGCAAGTCGGACCGTAACCGATACGCCCTCGTGCCCCCAGCCAAGACCCCACTGGTCAGGACCACGCCATCAAAATTGCGCCTGCCTTCAAGATCCATGGCATAAAGTTCGGCCGCTTTCGCCGCTACATTCCCGCCCCAGGACTGGCCGTGCAGGATCGTGCGTCTTGGTCTTCCAAAATGTTCCCACGTCAAAGTGCGCAGCTGATCCATGTCTTCAGCGGCAGACCGAACGCCATAACCTCCTCGTCGATAGGTGGTGCCTGCCCACGCATAGCCTTCAGACACCATCACTTGAAAGCGCTCCAAGTCCTCAATCGTCTCCGCCAATTTTGGTACCCCAAGGCGGGGACCACCATGGGCAAACAGGATCAGATTCTGGTTCCAATCCTTTGGCATGGCGATGAAGAAGGGCGCACCAGCGCTGGACTTACCGGTGAAGCATTGGGTCTGCTTCGGCAAAAACGCCGGGCAAGGCGTTGCACCGGATTGCCCAGTCGTGGCCGTTTGCGCCAAAAGTGAAGCGGGGCGAACAAGACAAAGGATCAAGACCAGTGTCAGCAGGAATCCCGCCAAACAGTGCTGATCTTGTTTGCTTTGCCGCATTAAGCCCCGCCCCTCTTTCTTATATTGCTCTAAAAGGCCTTAGAGGTGCTGAAATAGAGGTAACGACCATACGGACGATACAGCGAGCCCAAATAACCAGACGAGGCCAGAGGTGGCTGCTCATTGGTTAAGTTACGAACGCCGGCGCGGAACCGCGTGTTGGATGCCCAGCCTTTTTTTGCTTCCGGCTCAAACTGGAAATAGAGATTGCCGGTCAATTGGGCATCCACTTCCCAAGGAACGCCATTGGTGTCTACAAAGCCTGTCTCATCTACAGCACTGATATATTGGGTGAAGACGCCAATTTGGAACTCATCACGGCTCCAAGTCAAGGAGCCTGAGCCGCGCCATTCGGGGCGGCCGTTCAGGCCCAGTAGATTGGACGATTCTGGTAGAGGCGTTGCCGCATTGATGGTGCCTGCCGCGCGTGCCGCAAACAGGGCATCAACAGCGGGGCCAGGCTCGCGCCCGAACTTGGTCAAGTTCGAGGCATTGAAGCTGACCCGGAAGGTCCCAGCCGTTTTGGTTTTCAAGCGCCACCGGACACCCAGGTCGAGCCCTTCAACTTCTTGTGGCAGCAGATTGACGAACTTGTCGCTGACGGAAATTATCTGGCCCACGGGCGTGATCCCCGTGCCAGCAAACAAAGCGATATCGTCCGCATTGGGTGCTGCACGCGTCACAAGTGGGTTTGACCTTCCACCGACGCGGTCGAGATAATCTTGCACGACCGCGTTGGAACCGCCAAACAGGCCTACGATCCGCTCCTGTTCAATCCGCCATTTGTCTGCGGTGAACGTGAAGTTCCCAGCCCAATCAGGCAGGAACTTAGGTTGGAAAACCACGCCGAAAGAGGCATTGGTGCTTTCTTCGGGCTGCAGGTCAGGGTTGCCCGACAAGAGAAGCGAGTAGCCAATGCTACGTGTACAGGCCCCAAATGTCGTAATCCGGCGTGCGCGCAGATCAGCTTCACAGCGGATAAAGTCATTATTGGTCGCCAAGCGACCATAGGTCTTGGTGTTGGTTTGCTCGAGATTTGGTGCACGGAAACCTTCTGAATAAGAACCCCGGAACCGGAGACTGTCGACGATGTCCCAAGCCACGGCCACTTTTGGCTTCACGACGCTGCCAAAGTCGCTGTAATTCTCAGCGCGGCCTGCAATCTGCAGATCGATGCTTCGGACCAGCGGTATGTTCATGGATTGTGAAACGATGGGCACCGCAAACTCGACATAAGCGGCTTGCACATTGCGTTTGCCTTTGGTGTCAGGGTTTTGGCTGACGGCGATCACATTGCTCAACTGGGTTGCCCCGGTGACCGAGTCTACAAATGGGTTTGAGCCATCCAGATTGGCGTCTCGGTTATCACGCTGGGTCTCAGCCCGGACTTCCAGACCAAAAGCAACGCCGACGTCACCACCCCAAATCTGGAATAGGTCACTTTTGGAGACTTTGAAGTCTGCCATGCTCAAAGTCGTGCGCGACTCGCGGCGCAGCTTGAACGTGATGGCATCGATGGCAGCCTTAGAGCTTGGCGTACAATCGCCATAGCTTAACTGATCCAAGCAACCGCCATTGAAGGGGTTATAAGCATCAGGGGTCGACAAGGCCAATTGTCTTTGTAGAGCCGTTGAATTCACAGCGTCAGAAACATCTTCTGCTTCAGCTTCGGAATACACAATTGCGGATTCCCAGTTGAAGCCGCGATAAACACCCCTCAGGCCTGCCAACAAACGAGCCTGATAATTATCCACATTCACCGTCTGATAGCCCGCATCGACGAAGCGATATTGGTTCAAGGTGATTGCAAGACCAGTTGCAGGGACGTTGGTTAGACCGGGCAGACGATTGGGGTTGGCTTGGCCATTGGCAAATACGGTCGGGCCAAATGGGTTCCAATAATTGGTGGAAGGGATCGTAAGTGTATTCAGGTTGATAACGGGTGGCTGGATCCGCGTTGTCGAAGCTTGATAAAAGCCCAACTCACCAAAGGCCGTCAGATTTTCGTTGATGTCGAAATGGCCAGTCAGCATCGTGTTGATGCGCTGGGTCTCTGGTGTGATGGTCGTGCCAGGGGCGGTATCAAAGCGCAGTTCGCGTTGGGCTGTGTTGAAATTCAACGCGCCGGAACCGACACAAATTCCAGCGCTAGTGGTTAAAGTAGCCGAGCAGCCTGGGATAGTCGTAGGCCGAATGCTGAAGGCACCCGCCGCTGTCGTCAGCGCAACTGTGCCTTGACGAATGACCCCAGGCCCCGCAACGGCAGCCAAGTTGGCCCAAGCGCCGCGCGTGTTACGAGCATCCGGGGTCAGACTAGAGGCATAATTGGGTTCATCCGCAAAAAGACTGCGCAAATTGTCGGTCTTGGTGAATTCTTGGTCTTCTGCGCGCAGGGCAGTGCGGTCCGTGTAATCGACAAACAGCGAGACATTGCCGCGATCAAAATCTTTCCCAGCAAAAATGCCAAGGTTAAATTCGCGCAAATTCGTGCCCTCGGCAGCGCCATATTGGGCGTCGATCTTCAGGCCGTCAAAATTGTTTTGGGTAACTGTGTTGACCACGCCAGCAACCGCATCTGCGCCATAGATGGCCGCTGCACCGTCGAGCAACACTTCAAGGCGCTCGAGGCCTGAGACGGGGATCGCGTTAGAATTATAGGTCAAAACCGGCACAGTACCGGTATCGGATGTACCTTGGCTGGTTGGGTGCTGCACGATCCGCCGACCATTGAGCAAGACAAGCGTGTTGCCGACACCCAAAGACCGAAGATTGATCGAGTTCACATCGCCGCGCGCAGAGTTTGAGGTTTGGGCATTGTTCGCTGGGCTGACCAATACGTCGCCCATCTGTGGAATCGTGCGCAGAAGATCATCGCCATTAACGGCCCCGGTTGTCTTGATCTCTTCTTGAGTAAAGACAGCAACAGGCAAAGCAGCGGTTGTTGACGCGCCCCGAATCTGGCTGCCGACGACAACAATGGTTTCGACTTCCTGAGCGGGTTCTGCATTCGGGTTTGTCGGGTTGGCCGCTGTCTGCGCATAGGCCGTGCCGGCCAGGCTCCAAACAAGCGCTGTTGTTCCCAATAAAGTCTGCATGGTTTTCATAGCTTCTCTTGCCCCTAACTTGTTTTCTTTGCCTACTGCTTGGACCTTTTGGGTCGCTGACTTCTCAGTTGCTTAGTTCTGCGTCGCTGACCTCTCAGGATGGATCGGGCGACTTCTTGCGATCACTAGCGAGTGCTTCAGCTAACATCGTCGTGTCCAAAGCGCCTTCCCAACGCGATACCACAATGGTTGCAACCGCGTTGCCCATCAGGTTCGTCAAGGCGCGGCACTCACTCATGAAGCGGTCGATGCCAAGGATGAGCGCCATGCCAGCTACCGGAACCGACGGTACAACCGACAAGGTCGCTGCCAAAATCACAAATCCTGCACCCGTGACGCCTGCTGCCCCTTTGGAACTAATCGCCGCGACGCCGATCAGAAGAAGCTGGTCATGCAACGAAAGCTCAATGCCAACAGCTTGGGCAATGAAGGTCGCCGCCAAGGTCATATAGATGTTGGTTCCGTCCAGATTGAACGAATAGCCCGTTGGCAAAACAATGCCGACGACTTCCTTTCTGCACCCTGCCCGTTCGAGCTTTTCCATCAAGGTCGGTAACGCGGCCTCAGAGGAAGATGTACCGAGCACAAGCAAAAGCTCGTCCTTGATATAGCGAACGAGTTGGAAAATGGAGAAGCCGGCCAATTTCGAAATCAACCCTAGCACGACGATGACGAACAGCAGCGAAGTGACGTAGAATGTCATAATGAGCGAGCCGAGGCTGATAAGGCTTGCCACGCCGAACTTGCCAATTGTGAAGGCCATGGCACCAAAGGCACCAATGGGTGCCAGTTTCATCAACATATGAACGAGTTTGAAAACGACTTGGTTCGCAGCCTCTAAAACATTCAACAGCGGTCTGGCGGGCTCGCCGACAGCGGCGATGGCGATCCCTGTTAGCACCGCGATCAATAGCACTTGCAAGATTTCGCCTTCGGCCAGAGCACTGATCGGAGTCTTTGGAATGATGTTCATGACAAAGCCCAAGAGGCTCTGCTCGTGCGCACGTTGGGTGTAATTCTCAACGAGCTTCCCATCGAGTGTCGCGGGGTCGATATTCATGCCTGCGCCTGGTTGGACCAAATTGCCAACAATCAGACCAATGACGAGCGCAAAGGTGGAAACGGCCAAAAAATAGGCCAAAGCTTTGCCAAACACACTCCCGATCTTGTTGACTTGCGACATGCCGCCTAGGCCCGTCACAACTGTCAGGAAAATGACGGGTGCGATGATCATCTTCACTAGATTGATGAAGGCATCACCTAGGGGCTTTAAACTTGCACCGAAGCTTGGGAAAATCGCACCAATAGCAATGCCAAGGACAACAGCAATCACCACTTGGGTATAAAGCTGTTGGTACCAAGCCACTGGCTTAGACGTGGAGACACTTGGTCCGCTCGCAATTGGTTGGCTGATGGCCAAGGCATTTCCCCATAGGTTTATCGAGTGACTTATCGCCATCGTATTTGGTAGAAAGTTAGCTACATTCCTTTGGGAGGTAAAATTCAATCCACAAAAAAGAAAATGTATTTAAATCATTTGGTTATTTGAATCGCATTGATAAAATGTGCGATTTTCCGCACTATCTCATTGCTAGTTGTGCGATTTTCCGCCACCACGGATGAAGCGCCGGTACGGGCTTGGGGAACGCGCGAATGGGAAAACCGACTTCGAGGCTGGTTGTCGCTGCAACCCTTTTGGCAGGTCTCCTGCTGATTGCCGCCAGCTTTGTGTTCTCAGATAACATTGCCCGCAATCGTGCTGTAGCAGAGGCAGGCAAGCGCGGAGACGTTTCCGCTGAGCTCCTCGCTTCGGCCTTAGAGCGGGAACACGAGCGTTTTCGCTTGGCAACGCTGGTGCTTGCCCAAGATGCCGATGCGCGTGCGGTCCTCGCGGGCGATGATGGTGAAAGGCTTGGCGCTTTCAACAAGAAACTCGAAGCGCTCAGTCGCGACATGGGGGCTGCAGCCATCTATCTTCTTGACCTAAAGGGACTCACGCTGGCTTCGAGCAATTATACCAGACCTGAGACTTTCGTTGGACAGAATTACGGCTTCAGACCCTATTTCCGGGAAGCACTCCGCACCGGGCATTTCGAACAATTCGCCTTAGGAACGGTTTCCCGACGTCCGGGCCTTTATATTGCGCGCCAATTGCAAGCAGGTGGGAAGCCTATTGGCGTCATTGTCTCAAAAGTGGAATTTGACAATCTAGAAGCCGAATGGCGCAAAGCAGGGGTGACGGTGTTTGCGACCAATGCCAACGGCGTCATTCTAATTACCAGCAACCGCGATTGGCGGTTCAAAACGGTCCAACCGTTGAGCAAAGCAATTCAGAATAAAATGTTGCGTGATCTCGACTATGGGGTCAATCCGCTCGAGGTGCTGCCGATCTATCAACAAGGTCAAGTTGGTACCTTCAAGGATGCAGACATCGCGTCAAAAAAATATGCTGAGGCAGTCAAGCAGCTCACCAATGACTGGCAATTGCATGTGCTGACGGAGAGCCAAGAAAGCATTCGAGTCGCAGTGGCATCTAGTCGGATCAGTGTGCTTGCTAGCTTGCTCGCCTTGTTCGCGCTGGGTCTTGCGATGATGTATTTACGTCGTAGTGCCGCCTTTAGGGCGGAGCGCAATCTCGCGATCCAACAACGCGACATGAGCGAGCGATTGGTTCAGCTCAATAAACTTGCGGCTCTAGGTCAAATTGCTGCAGGTGTTGGCCACGAGATTAACCAGCCTCTGGCTGCCATATCCGCCTATACCAGTAATGCCGTGACCTTCTTGGATCGTGGCCAGACCGATGCTGTCCGCGACAATCTGAACCGGGTGATCGGCTTAGCCTCCCGCATTGGTGCCATCACAGCTGAACTCTTAGGGTTTGCCCGCAAAGCGACAGGGACCATCACGGCTGTCAGCCTCAATAAAGTGATCGAAGGTGCCCTGCTCTTACTGCGCGATCGGATCGCAACTTTGAATGCTGTCGTGCATCAACCGAAGGATGATGCCCTCGTCCAAGCGGAGGCGGTGCGTCTGGAACAAGTTTTGGTCAATCTGATGGCCAATGCCTTAGACGCAGGACAAAATGGCGTCGAAATCACCCTTTCGATTGAACTGAAAGATGGGTTTGTTGAGTTGACGGTTGCCGACAACGGCCCAGGCCTTTCGATAGAGATGCGTGAATCCTTGTTTCAGCCATTCTCAACAACCAAGCGCGATGGGCTCGGCCTTGGCCTGGTGATCTCGCGGGACATTATGGCAGACTTTGGCGGCGAACTCGTTGCTGCCACCCCAGAAACAGGCGCAGCCTTTGTCATGCGCTTAAGGCTTGCCGCATGACATCTACAAGACCGGATTCCATTCTTCTGATCGATGACGAAACCGACGTGTTGAGCGCGCATGGGCAAAGCTTACAACTGGCCGGGTTCAAAGTGCTCGCGTTCAGTTCTGCCGAGGCAGGTTTGGCCGCTTTCTCAAACAGCTTCGATGGCATAGTCGTCTGCGACTTACGCATGCCCGGCATGGATGGGCTTGAGCTCTTTCGTCGCGTCAAAGAAATTGATCCCGACGTGCCGGTCATCTTGGTCTCCGGCCACGCCGACATTGCCACAGCAGTCAATGCCGTCCGCCAAGGTGCTTATGATTTTCTGTCTAAGCCGTTTTTGCCGGAACAATTGGTGTTGACCGCCCAACGGGCATTGGAACGCAGAGCATTGACGTTGGAGGTCAGGCAGCTGCGCGACTCCCGTTCTGATGCCGTTGAGGGCGGCCCCCTATATGGAAATTCCAGTGCCATTACCGCTCTGCGTCGAACCATCGCCCAAGTGGCTGAGATTGATGTCGACGTGTTGATTGAAGGCGAAACCGGAACGGGCAAAAGCCTTGTCGCGGCCATGCTGCATGCACAAAGCAATCGTAGCCGCAGACAGATGGTCACCATCGATTGCGGTGCGATCCCCGACGCGTTGCTCGATGAGGAGTTGTTTGGCGTTGCCCAAGGTGCCTATCCGGCAGCTTATAAGACACGTATTGGGCGCCTTGAACTGGCGAATAAGAGTACACTCTTCTTGGACGCCATTGATGCCGCACCGATGAAGGTGCAGCAGAAGCTGCACCGCGCTTTGGAAGTGCGGGAGGTAACACCCCTCGGGGCCAATCAATCCAGACCCTTTGATGCTCGCATTGTGGCCGCCAGCTCCACCCAACTAACCGAGCGTGTGCAGGAAGGCAGCTTCTTCCCAACCCTGCTTTTCCGCCTCAATAGTCTAACTCTGAAGATACCGCCCTTACGCCAGCGGCGGGAGGATATCCCCCTCCTCTATGGCTTATTCCTTGATCAAGCTGCCAAGCGCTTTGGGCGCAAACCTTCAGCCCTTACGCCAGAGGTTTACCGTTATTTGAGAAGTTACGACTGGCCCGGAAATGTGCGGGAGCTGCAGAACTTTGCCGAGCAGAATGTCTTGGGTCTATGGGATGGAAAATTGGCCTCGCCGCGCGCCGAGCCAGTCCCAGCCTCTGATAGCCTAAAGGCGCGGGTAGCCGAGTTTGAAAAGGCCTTCATTGAACAGACCTTGCAGGAGGTTGGAGGCGACATTCAAACGGCGATTGCCTCCTTAGGCCTCCCCCGCAAGACCTTTTACGACAAAGTGAAGCGGCTTAATATCGCTCTGAGTGACTTCAGGGTAAAACCTTAGGCCAAATTCCGCGCCCATAAACAACGCCGCCCAAAAGCTCTCCAGAGTTTTGAGTCGCATTAGACCTTTAAGTCGTGCTCAATCAGCACCCGCGAATGCCTCCCTCATGTCTCGAATTGGCCTATGGGCTTGTCGCGCTCTGTAAAGACAACATATAGCTGTCTGTAATACGCCGGCGCCAGACCGTCGCGCCTTACCAAGGAAGCTCTAGAGCCATGCAGCTGATTAGTGACGATGTTCTCATCGATACAGGACAGATAAACCCAACCCATTCGGCGGCCTATCCGCTGATTGGCGGGTTCCAGTTGGGCAATCCGGCGTCTTGGACAAGCGGGCATCCATGGGAGTTCTATCGGCAACTTCGCGAGGACGCACCGGTGCATTGGACGCCCGGCTATCGTGGTATCTCTGGGTTCTGGTCGGTCAGCCGCTATGAGGATGTGAAGTCGGTCGAGCTCAATCCGCAGGTGTTTTCCTCCCAGCGCGGCAGCATCAATTTGGGCATTCAGGCGCGTGAGAAATGGAAGCCGAAGAAATTGATCCCGGCTGCGCTCAATTCTTTGATCAACATGGATGCACCCATGCATATGGAAGCTCGCATCCAGCAAAAGGATTTCTTCATCCCGGCCTATGTGGCCAAGGTCCGCGACAAGGTCAGCGCCCATATCGACGGCTTGCTCGACGAAATGGAGCGCAAGGGGCCAGAAGTCGATTTCGTGAAGATGTTTGCCGAGCAGGTCCCACTTTTCACCTTGTGTGAAATGCTCGGTGTCGACGAAGCAGACCGGCCGCGGATCGTGCAATGGATGCACTATCTCGAAATGGCGTCGCAATATCTGGCAAACCCGTGGCAGACGATTTTGAAGGAACCCCTATTTCCGTTCCGGTTTTTCAAAATGGTCGATGCGATGTTTGCTTATGGCGAGGGGGTCATGGCCGACCGTCGCGCCCGCCCGCGTGAGGATCTCTTGACTGCGATTGCGCGCTCCAAGCTGGGCGGGGAAGAATTGCCGCAAGAACATCTCGACGGTGCGTGGCTTCTGATCATCTTCGCTGGCAACGACACCAGCCGTAATTCGCTAACCGGCACAATCCAACTGCTCCACGAATTCTCTGACCAGCGGCAGATGGTGTTGGATGACCCAAAACTAATCCCCCGCATGGCGGAAGAGGCGCTACGTCTGGTCTCCCCTGTCAAACACATGCGCCGCACCGCGCTCGAAGAAACGGAATTGAACGGTCAGCGGATTGCTAAGGACGAAAAAGTGGTCATGTGGTATGGAGCCGCCAATCGCGATCCTACCATATTCCCCGACCCAAACCGGTTCGACATGATGCGCGATAATTACGACAAGCACCTCGCCTTCGGCCATGGCGTGCACAAATGCCTTGGCTCGCGGATCGCGCAAATGCAGCTGCGATTGTCGTTTGAAAAGATCTTCGAACGCTTCCCCAAAATTGCGCCCGTTGGCCCTGTGGTTTATGCGCCCAATGCGCTCGTCAATGCGATGTCGAGCCTTAAGGTCAATCTTTATGGTGTGGGCGGTCGGCGCCCGACACTGGTGGCCGCGCAAAAAGCCAGCTGATGGTATGGTTTGGCGCGTGTGGACGTCGCAGCCGCCGCATTTCAGGCTGCATAAGACCCGCCTTGCGCTTTGTCGCCCAACGTCAGGACTAACTGCATCTGGGCGTCCGTGAGCTTCAAGCATCTCATGGCAAATCTTCGCCCTTAGCCAAAGATCTTGACGGCGAACGCCAACCACGCGTGGTCCAAGTTCCAAGTGGCAAAGCACGAAAGGATGACAAATAGCTAAAGCAAAATTGACCGCTTTGACGATTGCAAGCATGGTGGATCATGTTGCTAATGGTGAGTCTCGAACAACCTATAAGCCGTCAAAGCGGGACCTTGGGGCATGAGGCTAAACATTTGTATTAGTTCCTAAAAAGACTTGATCCTATCTGATCGAGAGATGTTAAAGGGGAAGTAGAGGGTATGGATCGGCGAACTTTGGTCACAGCGGTAGCGATTGGCACTCTATCGGGTGCTGGCGCAGGCATTGCTGCGGCGCGCGTTGCAGGTGCCGGAGCGGGTGCCACGGCACTGGGCACAACGGCTGCACAAGGCGCGGTTGCTGGGGCGGTCCGGCTAAATATGGTCACCTCTTGGCCCAAAGGCATGCCTGGTTTGGGCATGAGCGCAGAGCGTATCTCACAACGTGCGCTGGCGTTATCAGGCGGCACGCTGGATATCAAAGTTTATGCGGCAGGCGAATTGGTTGGTGCCTTTGAAGTATTTGATGCTGTCGCGACAGGCTCCGCCGACCTCTACCATTCAGCCGATTATTATTGGCAGGGCAAAAACCCTGCATATCCGTTCTTTACGGCTGTCCCCTTCGGCATGACAGCTATGGAGCAAATGGGCTGGCTCGACCATGGCGGTGGCCAAGCTTTATGGGAAGAATTGGCTGCGGGTTTTGGCATTGTGCCCATGGCGGCGGCAAACACGTGTCATCAGGCGGGCGGCTGGTTCAAGCGCGAGATCAAAAGCTTGGCGGACCTCAAAGGCCTCAAAATGCGGATCCCTGGCATTGGCGGGGAAATGATCCGGCGATTGGGTGGCGCTGCTGTGGCGATGCCCGGCGGGGAAATTTATCAAGCACTACAATCTGGTGTGATTGATGCGGCGGAGTTTGTTGGGCCTTGGAATGATATTGGCTTGGGCTTTTATCGCGAGGCCCCCTATTATTACGCGCCAGGCCTGCAAGAACCGGGCGCGACTTTGGCGGTGGGCGTCAACAAGGGAAGGTTTGATAAGCTCTCCCAAGTCCATCAAGAAATCCTGCGTGCGGCCTGCCGGGAAAGCTATGCCATTTCCATTGGCGAATTCACCTATCAGAACGGCGTGGCCATGGAAGCGATGAAGACCCAACACGGGGTCACGTTGCGCCGCCTACCCGACGATGTTTTGAAGGAAGCTGCCAAAATTGCCCAAGTCATGTGGGCTGAGGCAGGTGCCGCTGACCCGCTGGCTGGCCGCATTTATCAAAGCTGGCTTAAGGCCTACCGTGCCATGCGACCTTGGAGTGAAGAAGCTGAAGGGATTTACCTCGCTGAACGCACACGCAATTTGAACCTTGGTGCCCCATGAGTCCGCAGGTTTTAGGCGAGCCCCTTGGGGCGATAGCCGTCGTCATTCTTGGCGGATTGTCACCCTTTTTGTTTGCGCCAGTCGCCACAGCAATCTGGGGTGAGCCTGCGGCGCAAGTCCAGCGGGTTTTGAATGGGGTTGCCGAGGATATCGCAACGTGGCTCGGCCGTTTTGCCCAAGTATGCTTGCTTGTGTTGGCGTTTGGAATGCTGACAACCGTGCTGCTGCGCTATATTTTTGGCGAGAGCTTCACCCGTCTCAATGAAACCGTGATGTATGCCCACGCACTTGGCTTTCTGATGGCGGCACCTGTCGCCTTAATTACGAATGCGCATGTTCGAGTGGATATTGTCTATGAGCAAGTCAGCGAACGAACAAAGGCCTTATTGGATCTAATCGGCTTTTGCCTGCTGTTGGCCCCGGTGATGTTGCTATTGCTGATTTATAGCGGCCCGGTTGTCGAGTTGGCTTGGCGCATCGGCGAGAAGAGTCCAGAGACAGACGGATTGCCATTTGTGTTCCTCTTAAAGACGGCCATGCCAATCTTTGCTGTCACCATGCTGATGGCAGGCGTGGCCCATGCAGGACACGCTGCCCTGCGCTGGCGCGGGCTTGAAGCGTTGGACTCTGCCTCATCAGATCACCATGTGGGGCCGTAACAGATGGACCTGCACGGGATTTTAGACATTGCCATGTTTCTGACCCTCATCATCGCTTTGATGATGGGTTATCCGGTGGCTTTTACGTTGGCAGGTGTGGCTCTGGCTTTCGGGCTTCTGGGCATGGCACTTGGCGTGTTTCAACCCTCTTACTTTGCCGCCTTCCCCCAACGTGTGTTTGGCACAATGGGAAATGCGACGCTCACTGCGGTGCCGCTGTTCGTGTTGATGGGAGTGATTTTAGAACGTTCCCGGATTGCCGAAGACCTATTGACGACCATGGGTGACCTATTTGGGCGATTTCGCGGTGGCTTGTTGTACTCCACCACACTTGTGGGCGCGCTTTTGGCGGCCTCGACCGGTGTTGTAGGGGCCACGGTGGTCACAATGGGCCTGTTGGCTTTGCCGGCTATGTTGGCGCGCGGCTATGATGTGAAAATCGCGACCGGCTCGATCGCGGCATCTGGAACACTGGGTCAGATCATACCCCCATCCATTGTTTTGATCTTGCTGGGCGATGTCATTGGTAATGCCAATCAGCGCGCGCAGATTGAAATGGGCAAGTCAGGCGGCGAAGCCGTTTCTGTGGGTGATTTGTTTGCTGGGGCGATTATTCCCGGCCTCGTTTTAGTTGGGCTCTATCTGCTTTACCAAGTCTTTATTGCGTGGACCCAGCCTAAGGCAGCCCCTGCTGCGGGTGGCGAGTACCCCAAATTGTCGCGGGTGATCCAAGCTTTGTTGGCCCCCTTATTACTGATCTTAGCCGTTCTCGGTTCCATTCTTGCCGGCATTGCAACCGCAACCGAAGGGGCTGCGGTTGGCGCTGCGGGGGCCGCCATGCTCGCAGGTCAACGGATCGAACAAGACGCAGGCAGGCCGCGCAGTTTTCTGGTGCGGGTCATATTGGTTGGTGCTGCCGCGTTGGCACTCTTGGTCGCCTTTCGCTTGTTTATCGACATCCCAAGCCTCACGGCGCAGCCTAGTTTCTCGGGCCAGCTTGTGTTGATTGTTTCGGTGACATTGAGCCTGTTTGCGGGTGCAGCTGTGATCGCAGGACTTTGGACCCTGCACAAGGCGAGGTCGCTTGGCCCAGCATTAAAATCTACTGCCGACATCAATGCGATGGTGTTTACGATCCTGATTGGTGCGGCGCTATTCACCTTGGTATTCCGGGGGCTTGGTGGCGATGAGTGGGTCGAAGGGATGCTTGAAGCTGTTCCAGGTGGCTTGACCGGAGCGCTACTGTTCACATTTGTCGTCATGTTTATCTTAGGATTTTTTCTCGACTTTATCGAAATATGTTTTGTTGTCGTGCCACTGGTAGCGGTGCCACTGATTGTGATGGGCGCTGATCCGATTTGGTTGGCGGTGATGATGGCGATGGTCTTGCAAACGTCCTTTTTGACCCCACCATTTGGCTTTGCCCTGTTCTACTTGCGCGGCGTAGCCCCGCCAGAAGTCAAAACCTTGGACATTTATCGCGGCGTCATACCCTTCATCGGCTTACAGCTCCTAGCTGTCGCCTTGATTTGGTTCATCCCAAGCTTGGCAACTTGGCTACCCAATCTGTTGTACCGATAAGGAACGGGGTGGCGACAGTCTTCCTAATTTTCTCGGCAACACTTAGCGACCGATGTACCATTCTAGCCGCATAAGTTGGGCTATCGGATGGAGACTGCTGATAATGGCTATGTTGAAGCGCAGGCTTGTTCCATTTACATGCACGCCTGCAATTGTATCCACGCGCTAAGGACAATGAAATGACTGTTTCTGATCGCACCAGCGATGTCATCGTCGTTGGAATGGGGATTGTTGGGTTAGCCCATGCCCTTGCGGCGGCCAAACTTGGCAAAAGCGTTACAATTATAGACCGCCAGCCCCATGCAGTGGGTGCTAGCGTGCGGAATTTCGGATTTGTGACAATCACCGGACAGGAGCGCGGCGATTTTTGGGGCTTAGCGCTACGTGCCCGCGATATCTGGGCTGAAGTCGCAGAAGCTGCCCAAATTCCAATTTTGCACCGCGGCTTGGCCATGGTGGCAAAACGACCAGAGGCAAGCGCTGTTTTAGAGGCCTTCATGGCAACCGAAATGGGCGAAGGGTGCGAACTCTTAAGTGGCGAAGCCTTCAAGAAAAGCCATTCAACACTAGACCTCAATCAGTTTGAGAGCGTTCTTGTCAGCCCTCATGAAGTGCGGGTAGAGCCTCGGACCGCATTGGCGGCGATTGCTTCTTGGCTCAAAAACGCATTTGGCGTCCGCTTTGAAACCCTCACCAGCGTTCACGCGATTGAAGGCGGGAAAGTCACCACGTCGCGTGGTGTCTTTCAGAGCGAGATTGTCTTTGTTTGTCCAGGCGATGATCTTTCAACCCTATACCCCGATGTGATGGCGCAACGTGGGGTGACGCGTTGCACACTTCAGATGTTGCGTTTGGCGGCCCCCGGCTACCAATTGCCTCACGCCTTTATGTCAGACCTCGGTTTGCTGCGGTATCGCGGCTATTCGCAATTACCTGGAATCGAGGCTCTCGCGGCAAAATTGCACGCAGAGCAGAGCGCGCATTTGGCTGCGGGCGTACATCTGATCGCGGTTCAAAGCGGCGATGGCTCCTTGGTTGTGGGCGATAGTCATGTCTATGGGCAGGCTGAAAATCCGTTTGCGAGGATCGACTTTGAGAATTTGATTTTGGACGAATTTGCCAGCGTATTTGCGGGCACGGTTCCGCCCGTCATCGAACGCTGGGTCGGCACCTATGCATCATCTTCTGACCAGCAATGGTTTGTCGAAACGCCTGAACCCGAGGTGCGCTTAAGTGTCGTGACCAGTGGGGCGGGGATGTCAACGGCGTTCGCAATTGGCGAGCGCGTTGTTCGGGAGGCATTACAATGAAGAACCAAATCAAAGCCGTGTTTTTCGACTGGGCTGGCACCATGGTGGACTTTGGCTCACGCGCACCAGTGATGGCGATGCAGTCAGCATTCCGCGTCTGTGGCGTTGAAGTAAGCGAGGCTTCGGTGCGCGCGCACATGGGTAAAGCCAAGCGCGACCACGTGATGTCCATGTTTGCCGATGAAGAGGTGAGCTCGCGTTGGATCAAAGCCAAAGGCTCCCACCCGGGGGAGGCTGAGGCAGACGCTCTCATGATCGAACTAGAGCCAGCCATGGCGCGCGAAGCAGCCAAGGCGAGCAAATTGATCCCCGGAGCCAAGGCGGTATTTGAAGGTCTCATCGCCTCTGGCATCAAAATTGGATCATCCACAGGCTACACGCACACCATGATGGCGGAAGTTGTGCGGCTGGCCGCCGACCAAGGCTATCACCCCCAAACCATTTTATGCGCTGGCGATACCAGCGAGGGCAGACCTGCCCCGCTCATGTTGTGGCAAGCCATGATCAATCTCGGTGTCTGGCCTGCGCGGACTTGTGTTGCGGTTGATGATGCCCCTGTTGGTATAATTGCAGGTCGCGAGGCGGGGATGTGGACGGTTGGATTAGCAGGGTCTGGCAATGCCCTTGGTCTTGATGAAGCAGGCTATGACGCACTTGATCCAACGACACGAGCCGAAATGCTAAAGTCAGCCTCTGTTGATTTTGTCGAAGCGGGTGCCGATTTTGTCATCGCCACCATCGCCGACTTACCGGGAGTGCTCGGATCCATCGAAGCCGCCATTGCTAAAGGCCTTGCACCGGGTGCGGCCCCCTCGTTTCTTGATCACTCTGTGACGGGCTAGTCCAGCGGGGTCATCAGGCTTTTCCGCGCGACAAGACCCAACCCAAACTCTCCCCTTCGAGACATTTGAACAAATACCAGATGTAATTGGCCGAAGGGGGCAACCCTGCAACGAAAATTCAGAAAATCAATAACTGAAACTTCATTTTTCCGTCAAAGTAGCGAAGAAACCGCCCCCTATCCTCTCGAGGATGTGCTTACCGGCACGCATAGGGGATCAGATATGCCAGCTAATTATAATTGTGTTCGCCCGAACCAACGTTTCCTTTGGCTTGTGAGCGCAAGCATCCTGCCGCTTTTTCTGGCAGATGTGGCGTTGGCACAATCTAGCCCCACGCAACCAGAGCCCGAGCAGGCGGTTGAGACCATCGTTGTGACCGCGACTCCGATCAGAGATTCAATTGCCAAGTCTCTCCAAGTTCAACGCGCAGCAGACAACATTGTCAATGTGATCGCCGCCGATACCATTGGACGCTTTCCAGACCAAACCGCGGCTGCGGCTTTGTCCCGTCTGCCCGCCACGGGTGTCCAGCGTGACCAAGGTCAAGAGCGGTATATTCAGGTGCGCGGTGCCCCTGCCCGCTGGACGACAGTTGCCTTTGATGGTGTGAACATTCTTGGTGCTGAGGATCGTATTTTCCGATTTGACAGCGTTCCTTCAACCGTGATCTCGCAACTCGAACTCAATAAAACGCTGACCCCAGACATGCCCGCAGAAGCTTTGGCTGGCCGGGTAAACATCCGCACCTTCTCGCCTTTGTCCAACAAAGGACTTCACGCCAATTTAGATGTTGGCCAAGGCTATGTCGACCTTGGAAAAGAAGCCGCCAATTACGGTTTGCGCCTGTCGTGGGCAAACGACACGTTCGGGGTGATGCTGGGTGCATCGTCATTCACCTTCATCCAAGATACCGACAATTATGAGCCGCGGTTTGATCCAAAAGATGCAACCCAAGCAAATCCGGGTGCGATGCGGGAAGTGCGCTTTGCAAAGTACCGCATTAAGCGGGAAACCAACGCGCTTAATGGAAAGTTCGAGTGGCGGCCAAACGAGCAAAACCTGCTCCGCTTTACCGCACTTTATAGCGAGTTCCTCGATTTTGAAGAACGCAACCAATATACATTTAACTTCCGTAACGCCGCCAACGGAAATATTGCAGGTTCGCGGACGGCTACCAGCGGTGATCTGATTGCCGTACCTGTGGCGGGTCTGTTTGAAGACGGTGATTACGCAACCAAGAACTTGCTCTATATCCTGCATGGCGAGCATGACATTGGCGGATGGAACCTCTCTTGGGATTTGGGGACATCTGAAGCGGAATCTGTTTCCAATCTACCGCTAACAGCAACCTCGCAGTCAAATGCAGCCTTGCGTCCCTCTTTGACATTTACCGCTGGCGAAGCTGGAACACCGCGCATCACCCTATATGACACCTTACGCAGCCCAACTGGGGTGTTAAGTCGCGGAACAACAGCGCGCGCCACCTTAGACCAAACCGCATTTAACACCGAAGTCTTGGCGCTCTTCCGGGTGTTGAACGAACAAACCGACACGTTTGCTAAGGGCGATTTAACTCGGGAATGGTCGAGCCTTGGCGCTGACGCGAAGTTTAAAGTCGGCTTTCAATACAATACACGTAGCTTTGATGACCCAGGCAATTGGGCGGTCCTGCGACCTAACGGCACGGCCGGCACACTCATTCTGGGGACAACCGCGCAGCAATTGGGTGTAACATGGACGCCCTATGCGTTTGTCACGCAAGAGTCCGCGATCGGCAGCATCAATGTTGGCTTCCAATCATTCTTCAAAGACAACGTAGCGCTCAACCAACAATTGGAGGCTGTGATTGCTGCAGCGGAACGTGCTAACGCAAGTGCAGGTGGCACCTTCCCAGTGCCACGCCGTAATCCGGCCTTGGCCAATACTGTCGATGAAGATGTCACAGCACTTTATGTGCAGAACACGTGGAAATGGGATCGCCACACCTTGCTTGCTGGTTTGCGGGTCGAGAAATCAGAAGTCACCGCAAAAGGTCTGGCCCAAGTAGGAACGTCCTTGGTCCCATTATCCTTATCCAGCGATGATACGCAATATATGCCAAGCCTGCACTATACGTATGACTTCTCTGATGACGTCAAACTCCGCGCTGCTCTGATCAGTGGCGCAGCCCGTCCAAGCTTCACCGATCAACGCGCCACTGTGTCGATTATTGATGTCGCGGGCGTCCAATCAATCACAGGCGGCAATCCAAACTTGAAGCCAGAAACCGCGATTGGCGGCGACTTAAGCGCGGAATGGTACTTTGCGCCAGCCTCACTTCTCTCGGCGTCTTACTTTTATCGTAACGTGAAAGATGTTTTGTTTGACGCTTCAGAATTGGTTGGCGATGGCCGGTTCAACTCCAACGGCGTAGATCGGTCAGGTTACACCTACAACACAACATTGAATGGCGGTGACGGGTATCTTCAAGGCGTGGAGTTTGCTTACAACCATCCCTTCACCTTCTTGCCTGGTGCCTTGTCTGGCTCAGGTGTTCAAGCCAGCGTTGCGTTTCTTGACGGTGAGTTCGATATCGGCAGTGGCCGCAAGAGCGCGTTCACTGGTACCTCGGATCGGATTACTCAAGCCGCTATCTTTTATGAAAAATATGGCTTCTCTCTGCGCCTGGCTTGGCAGCACCGCACGGAATGGCTGGATGAAATCTCGCCAGGTGCATCAGCGGGTGACTTATCTTGGGATGCCCAACAGCGCGTTGAATTCTCAGGTCGGTATCAGTTGACTGATCATGTTACCCTCTACGCAGATATCAACAATCTCACCAATGAACGTGGATTGCGTTATCAAGGAACTCTAGCACAGCCCTATGAGCTTGAGTATTTTGGCCGCCGGTTCATGTTCGGGGTACGGGTGCGTTATTAATCGCGCCCGCTGCTCTTTCTCATAGCGTACCAAGATCGACTTTGAGCGCAGCTTTGATGCACACGGATCAAAGCTGCGCACTGGGCTATTGGCACAAGCCACAGCCCGCCATCTCAATGCAATATGTGGGTAAATCCGAGACATAGTGGCATCAACAAGCCGAGCGCTGATGATAAACAGGGGCCCTTCAGCGCTTAAGCTACTTAAGGGCCAATCAGGCCGAAACTTGTCGCCCTTAAGAGAATTTATCGACAATAAAGCGACAGCGCGATTGGGCTTCAGATCAAATCTGACCCAATATCAGGCCTTAGGAATCGGTGGAATGCGGGCAACAATAATTTCTTTTCGCTTCCGACTTATCCCATAGATGACGCGGTCATTGCCCAAGCTTCGGTCCCAAGCCCAGCCCTGCCCCTCAAACGGCACAGCAATCTTAGTGACATAATCTAGCACCACGCCTTGTTTAGGAAGCCTCAGAACATAAAGTTCTGACGCATCATGGCCGGTTACATAGAGCAAGCCATCGTCGCCCCAATCACCGCCAGAACTAGAGCTTACGCCCCAAGTTGCCACGACCGCTTGAGGAAAGATCCACGATTGACGCATTTGCCATGCGTCATCGAACTGGCCCAGATAGGTCCAACGTTGATCAAACCCTGGCGTCGTACCCTTGTCATTATAATTGGCAAAACATGCCCACCAAAAGCCGCCATGACGAACCGCCCAAGTCAACGACCCGAGCCGTATCCCGAAACTATAAGTCTCGACGGGTTGCATGGTGGTGGTGTCGAACGTCTCTAGCGAGCTTGCCATTGGTAATTGGGGGAAGTTCGAATGCGCCAAAATCAACCGGTTTTTGGTGACATAGCCCGCATTGAAGTGCACGATTGCACCATCAGCTTTATCCCGCCATTCTGCGACCCGCACGCCGTCGGATTTGCGGTGCTTAACCAAAGTGCGATTGCCGATCCCGTAAAAATAATTGGCATCGACAGCAGCCGCTTGGTTGGCTTCGGGTACCTGCCACCGACGCAGTTCGGTTGCCACCAAGCTGGCTGATGACGTAACTTCAGCGCCCGTCGAAGCTTTGGCACCGGCACCTAAAGGCAGAACCATTGGTGCCGCTAGCGCGGCACATTCGAGGAAGCGTCGTTTTGTCCAAGGCTGGGTCATTAGAATTTTTTCACCACTTCAAGGCTCCAACTGCGGCCACTCAGGAGTGCTTGGCTCACACCTGCATCATAGCCAAAAGCGCCCGAGGTTAATGGAGGTGGCTCATCGGTTAGGTTAGCAATCGACAAGCGAAGCCGCGTATCGGCGAGCCATTCTGGTGATCCAGTCTCAAACTTATAGCCAACAGAGAGATTATAGGTCACGACAGGATCAATTACCAAGCGATAGAGCGTATTCCCCGCCGTAACGAATGGCTCAATGTAGGATGGCTTACCAAGGCTCTCGTAGATAGTTTGTGTCGTCGTGGCACCGGAATCATGGGTTTTGCCGACATGATAAATCCCAAGACCGACATTCCATGGGCCTTTGTCCCAATTGATATTGGTCGTACTCCGCCACTTTGCGGCACCATCAGCATAAAGACCGTTGTTCTGGGTGGGTGCGACATTGACGGGCGCAAGCGTCGTGCTTGAGCGATCCAAATAGCTCCAATCTGACGTCACCAGAATGCGACCCCAGGACTGGCGCGGCATCGCATAGCGAAATCCAAAGTCAACACCTTCATGTTGGCTGGTCGACAGGTTCACAAATGGCTGGAACCGCGCAAAAATCCGGCCTGCGGGGGCAGCGGGATTAGTTGGGTTGGCGGCGTTGTAAGCCGCAAAAGCAGCACGATCTTCCTGTGTTAAAGCATATCTCTGAACGTCGGGATCGCCACGATAAGTTGGCCCACTGCCAATATCGATTTGATTGACGGGCACACCAGCAGCAATCTGTGCCTGCGTGTAGGCCCGCAATAGTGCGGTATCGCTTGCATCGATTTGGGCCGTACTGCGTTGGCCAAGCAAATTGGTTCGGTCAATACTCCAGAAGTCAGCTGTCAGGCTCAGCCCTTTGATGCCTGGAACGTCAAATACAATGCCATAGGTGGTGCCTTCGGACTCTTGCGGCTTTAGATCAGGGTTACCACCAAAATAGGTACGCTTAACGTAGGGGCCTTCGTTCAAGAACGGATTCCGGTAAGCATCGATATCCCCGGCTCCGGCTGTGATAGACCAACGCGAACTGGTATAAAGAGCGGCAAGGCTCGGTGCCATGAAGCCCTCATTATAAGAGCCCCGAACCATCAACCATGAAGTCGGACGCCAGTTTACGCCCACTTTCGGCTTTGTGGTCTCACCAAAGTCGCTATAGCTCTCAAACCGTGCCGAGGCCGTCAGCTCAAGGCTATTGACCAGCGGTATTTCGCGCTCAGACGAAACCAATGGCACCACGGTCTCGGCATAGGCACTGGTGACTTCTCGTTCACCAAACACATCAGGTCGTGGTGGATGCAAAAGGAAGTCATTGTTGAGCGGATCTAGGCCTGAGGAAGCAGGGTTTTCACCGCTAAATGGGGGCCGCACATCGCTCAGTTCCTCCCGACGGAATTCCACGCCAAAAGCGGCCTTCACCTCATTATCCCACAGAGAGAACAAGGTTCCTGAAGTCCTAAAATCCGCGCTGGCGATGGAGCTCTCCGCGCTGCGCGAATAGACTTCCGAGAAGGAATCTACAACCGACTGCGGATTTGTGTAGGGCTGGTTAGCTACGACGGCACCATTTGCGACGCGGAACGTGTAGCCAAATGGATTATAGGCGCCGCTATCGGTTCGCGCGATCGCAGCTTGGAGCTTGCTTTCACGAATGTCTGGGAACGCGTCATCAGTGCCGCTGACTTCATTGTAGAATAGCGAGCTCTCCCACTCCCACGTGGTGCCAAACTTGCCACGCACGCCGCCAACGATCCGGAAGACGTCCGCTTTGGTTTCGACACTTTCGGCGGCCAAGTCGCGAATGGTTAGCTGCGTGAAGCTGACGGTGCGCGGTGCACCAACGACGCGCGCGGTGCCGTCGGTGTTTGCGGCACCCGTGACATGGTAAAAACGCGAGCCATAAGGATTGAACGGGCTGTCAATCGGCATCACCATCAGTTGATCGGACGTCGGCGCGTTGAGTGCCAGAGGTTGGCGACGCATGGTGGACGAGGAGCCATAATAACCAAATTCCGCAAAGGCCGTGAGCCGCGAGCTAATGTCATACTCCGCCGTCACAAAGGCATTGGCACGGGTTGTCTTGGGTGAGGCAAACCCGAACTGATTGAGGTCCAAGAAGAATTCTGGGTTGGTTGCGCGGCTAGGTGCCGCCGTGGTTAGCGCTGGTGTGCCGTTCACAGGTCGGAAGAAATTGTTGGCCGTTGATGTTCCAATCCGAAAGGTGGGCCAGAAGCCACGCGCGGAACGTGCATCAAAAGGCCCGCCCAAGGCGTTAAATGGCGCTGGCGCACGGTCCACGTTCAAGGATGTGCGGCTGAAGTCGCGTTCGGTCAAAAGGGTGGCATCGCGGGACAGCCCCTCAAATGTGCCAAACAAACGCCCCCGGTCATCAGCAAAGCGGGTTCCGAACGTTACAGCGCCCTGCACGCTCTCGCCGCCGCCCGCCTCGGGCTGGCTATAGCGCAAGAGTGCCTCAACACCCTCAAAGTCGCGTCGCAACACATAGTTGATCACGCCACCTACCGCGTCCGAGCCGTAAACAGAGGATGCGCCATCGCGCAGCACTTCAATCCGCGCGATCCCTTGTGTCGGCAAGTGGTTGATGTTGACCGCTTGCGACAAACCAGCGGTAAACGGATTGATGGCCATACGGCGACCATTGATCAGGACCAGAGTTGCCGTCGCACCCATGTTGCGGAGGTTAAGATTGGCATTATCGCCCCGCGCACCAGAAGAACCCAACCGGGTCTCGTTCTCGGGCAAATTGCTTACAGATGGCAATGAGGTCAGCAATTCGGATGGCAACAGCGCACCGCGCACTTCGATCGCGCGCTGATCAAGCACTGTGATTGGAACAGTCGTCTCTAGGTTCGAACGGCGAATATTTGAACCAGTAACAATGACCGTTTCTACTTCACGAGGAGGCTGATCGCTGGCTTGCTGTGCAGCTTGTGCTGCGGCAGATTGTACCCAACCAAGGCTTAGGATCGCTGCCACAGCAGCAGAGTCGAACAGACGAGACGACCGGCGTACAGAATATGTCATAGCTTTCCCCAGCATTGTTACTAGGAAGGTATAGCTAAAGGCTCCATGTGACGGCTCGGCGAATAACGCATGACGTTTCTGCAACCTGCGCTGAAAAGCCTTTGGCCCCAAAATGGTATTTGGTTATCTTCTTTGCGGCCGAGCTTATGACCTTTGTAAGCGGACATTGAGGTGGTCACCATGCGTCGGACAGTTTTGCGGCAAAGTTAAGCTCGCATTGGTTGTTGATATTCAGGCCTCAAGTTTCAGGCTCAGCGCCGTATTGGGAGTATGCCTCATGGGGAACAGCCTCCGACTTGCCAGGAAACACTGATGCTATCCCGTGCACAACCTGCTTACGCCAAGTTGCAATCATTGTTTGATGCACCCCGTGTTTGGCCGCTAGCTGCGCCAGCGTCAGATCCCCCTTTAGGGCTTCCAAGGCAACTTTCGCCTTAAAATCTGCAGAATATCGCTTTCTCTTATTCAGCTTGGTCTCGCCTTCTCATCAAGGTGGTACCACCTTAAGCCCCGTCCGAATACAGGGGCCACCTCAGTATGATGCGGTAAGGGCCGGCTGAATTTGCATGCGTCCAGTGTTTTAAACTTACAGCAGCGCCGTGTGTCTTTGAGTGTGACGCACAGACATCCAATTATGGCGATGTTTGGCTGACTCTTCCAAACAAGATGGCGCACAAGGCAGATAGAAACGCTCGTCTGTTGAACATCGTTCGCAAGCAAGTGCAGATGGCGAAATTACTCCAAAAGTCTCATTCTGTTACCCCGTTTGAGGTATGACACCCGCGTTGAAAAGTGATAACCACTCACTCAAGATGAGTGGATCATTCCAACGGTAGGTCTTAGGCAAACCTTTGCCAACCTTTTGCAATAACTGCTTTGGTAGGCTTTAGGCTCGCTAAGACTGTTGAAGCTTGAATCGACCACTTTGATCACAGTCCTTCTATTGTGAAGGATTGAAACAAAAGTTGTTTCAGGCCGATTGAGAAAGCTTGTCTATGGTGAATTCAACTGAAGCACTATTGGCGTGGCATGCCCTCGCCGAAGAACCCAGACTTATTTGCACCCGGGATGGCGACGTGGTTTGGACCAATGCTGCTGCCCGGGACTATGCGAAGCACAAATTGTCCCGCCACGAAGCTGCGGAAGACCCGCTGGTAATATGGCGGTCGACGATGACTACGGGATTGTTTTCCCACATCCTCAAGGTTGCAGTCACCTGTCCGCCAGGAAAGATGCGCAGTGTCAGCTATGACCAGGCGCGCCCAAACAAGGTCATTTTTTTCAAGGTGATCCCTTTGGCGAGTGATTCAGAGGCACCGATCGGAATTACTGTCCCACTGAACCAAAAATTGACCCCTGAGAGCGCTGCTGATTTACGCGCAATCTATGGCCTCAGTGGGGCTGAATTGAGGATTTTGTCGGACCTGATTGATGGCAAGACCGTCACCGATTCTGCTCAATCCACTAATACTTCGGTGTTCACAGCCCGAACCCATCTTCGCAACATTTACCAGAAACTGCGAGTTAGTACGCGCGAGGCAATGTTCAATTTATTGGCACCTTTGCTGTAATGGAACTCGGATAAGAGGTTCGCGGACAACTAAGTCTCCCAAGAATCGATAAAGCACGCGAATGTGAGTTGGTTGTTTCCGATGACCCCGTACTTCTAAATTCGAGTTTTTGCTTTTTATTCGGTTGATTTGATCATGAAGCTTCAGACCAAGAGCTCAGAATCGTGTGGACCTGAATGGTTCCCTGCAGATCCAAAACGTATTGCATCAAATACCTCATTTGCCTGCCACTGCGACCAGAACGAAGCCCTTGATGCTGTCCATGCTGCAATTCTAGACCCTGCATTAATCGCCTGGGCAGAGGATAGGGTGCAGCTTTGGCTTGCCTCTGGTCCTGTAGCTTTGCGAATTGGAACTTTGGAGGCAAGTAGTGCTGACGGCCGGCAGGGTGAACCAGAAGCCCAAGGGCCTAAAGATCAATCGAAGTCGCAAAGACTTGTTCTTCGCGTTTCAACGACCAAGCACTTTGCGATCTGTCTTATCGAGTTGCAGCCAGAGCCTCCGGTGCTTGAGCCCGCTAAGGTTTCTGCGCTTGAGCGGCAACTTTGCAACAGTTTGGGTGGCATCGCTGGCGTCGACGAGCACGCGGATAACATCGCCAACACCAGCAGGGTTTTGGATGGCCTAACCCATGCGTTGATGCTGATGGACACCGCTGGGGCGATTATTCATTCTAATGCCGCCGCCGCGCCATGTCTCATCGCAAACCATAAATCCAATTTTTTGGGCTCAAGTTCTTTTGCGATGGCGTTGGTTAAGGCTTTCACTACTGGCCGCGCCAGCCTCAAGGTGCGTGTGGCTGGCGCCAGCATTGGCGTATCTCTGCGACGAATTAACTACGCAGTCCCTAAGTTCTCAACCGCACCGACTTCCGTTTGCTTGGTGCATTTTGATCTGTCAAGTGGGCGATTGGACGCCTCGATACAAGCGTTGCTTCAGACTTACAGCCTTACCAGAAGCGAGGCTGCGACCTTGGCTTTGTGTGCAAGCGGGATTTCGATCGCTAGGATCGCCGCCCAGCGCGGGGTGAGTGTCGAGACCGCTCGCGCCCAATTACGCGCCTGCCGTCGTAAGACCGGGGCTCGTACGCAGCTGGAACTTATCATGCTCGTAAAACGGAAGACCGCAATTAAATTCCCCAAATCTAAAGCACGGGTGACGACCTAATGAAAATGTTGTTCGATGAAGCAGGCATGCCCATTCCTTCGATGGCAGCGGCGCGTATCCCATTTCCAGTGCCCGACTCTGAACCGCATCACCCTGATCCCGCCTTGGACGACATCGTCTCGCTTCTCTACCGGGCAGCGGGTGGGGAAGCTGGCCTTTGGTTGGAAGCTTTGGGGCGGCTTCGCGATGCATTTTCTGCAGGTTCTTGCCAAATTACGCAGGTGAATGTGGTTGAGCAAAAGTTCAATTTGATGCTCTTGGCGATCAAGGACGTGGACTTGATTTCGCTGGACCATTATGAGGCGACCGCATTTGAAGATCCTATCGGCGGGGTGATTGCCGCCTACCCTGGGCGCGCACTTAGTTCTGATTTGCATTTCGCCCCGGAGGTTCTAAGGCTGCGCTTGGAGCGGGGTTATGTTCCTCCAGATCACGCAAGATTTATTACGGTCGCACGGATCAAAGACGGCCTTTGGACAATCTTTGGTCTGACCCGAAGTCAGAATGCTGCGCCGTTCACCCCGGAAGAATGCGCGCGCTTTGGCGCATTGAGTTATGATTTTGATCGCATCGGCAAAACCCTCGCGATGGCAAAGGCGTTGCAGAATAGCTCTCAAGCGGCGATTGCCACCTTGTCGGCTCTGGATGTTCCGATGGCCCTGGTTCAGGGCAATGGCGATCTTGTGACTCTTAACCCGACCGCACAACACCTGCTAACCTCTTCCGCGCTGCCTTGGGCTTCATCCACGCAATGGGTTGGCGCGACCAATGACGCCGCCCGCTATGGTTCGGCCAGCTTTGACACAGCCGAAGGCACTGTCAAGTTAACGCGCCTATCAGATGATCCCATGACCGGAGCTGGCGCTCTGCGCGCCTATGCTTCGATGCTGGTTTTGGCCGATATGAGCGATTTTCGTGACGGCGCAGTCAAGACTTTGGAACAGGTTGCGGCGACTTACGGCCTTACTCCTGCCGAGGCCAGCATCCTGGGACTGGTCGGGGAAGGGAAATCGGCGGCAGCCATCGCATTGGCTCGGCAAAGCAGCAAAGAAACCATCCGCACCCAATTGCGCTCTATCCGAAGCAAAACCGGCAAGTCACGCCTCGGCGAACTTGCGGCACTGCTAAGGGCCTAGTTTCGGTGCACTCTTCTCGATTAGGGGCCGCGTGGGCCGGTATGCGCAAGTTATGACGCCGTGCCAAGCTGTCGATAGGTAAGCAGTGGTCAAGCCATCGACACAAAATTACCCAAACGGATTGATCAAAGGAGCTAGTTTGCCTGAATGCGCAAAGTCAGGCTTTGAAGCTGATTGGCTTGACTTGGATCAATGCTGATTGAGCTGGTTTTTTGAGCTGGACCGGTTGCTCCGCCAATTGCAACATCCTGGCCTGAGATCAGCGGTATCGGCACGCCATTTACGATCAATGCAGCTCCGTTGGCGTTACCTGTCGCCCTTGCAAACAGCGTGTAACCAGCAGCATTGTTACAAAACTCGACCGTTTCTCCCTGCGTGGCGTTGCCCGGAAGCGGCGTAAATGCGACGCGACAGACCAGCGGCACTTCACCTCGCATCGATACACTAGCCGATCGCGCGTTGATCTGGGCGTACGCATATCCTGCGGTCAGAACAGTAAGCGCGGAAGCAAGCGAAATGACTTGAGCTGACTTGGTAAACATGATTAACCTCTCAGAATTGGCGCTCGGATCATCGCGTATTTCAGCTAACTTGGCGTAAACACAGATCGCCGTTTTTGGCCCTGATGTCACACGAAAATCGTAGTTAACAAAAAGATAGTTAGCAATTTTTGTGCATTTTCGCACAAATAAAGTATTTCTAAATCCTTAACGCGCGGCCACGTTGCACCGGCGGAACAGAAGCCGTGATTAGCTGGGTGGTTATAACAAAATGGGTCTTCGGATTGCATTCGGAGCGTTGGGTTGCTTATTGTTTGGTGCATTGGGACAGAGTTTGTTTTTTGTTGTTCCTTCTAATGCCCAAACCGTTACGCTGGACGTCCAAGGAACGCTTGAAGCCAGTTGTGCCTTAACCGGGCTGCCTGGCGGCACCGTCGATTTGGGTGACCTCAGTCGTGCTGGCAGCAAGCCGATTAGTTTTTCCGTCGATTGCAATGCGCCATTCGGCTATGCCTTGGTCTCGGGCAAAGGTGCGCTGGGGCGCGTCGGCAGTGCAGGGGCAATCGCCGCTGGTTCGAACGCATTTGGCGTCTCGGTCCCCTATGTGGTGACAACCACCTTTGCCACCGATCAAGGGACGTTTGGCGATACAGCCCTAGCGGCCTCGACTTTAACCTCGATCCACGCCGAGCCTTGCCTCGCGCCCACTTTTTCAACCTCGTGCCCGTTTTCGCATTCCGGCAGCGGTGCCGCCGCAAGTGGCAGGCCCGCGAGCCTTCTGGTGGCGTGGTCGTCGCCTTCGATACAGCTGCAAGCTGGAACATACACAGATACGCTCACGCTGACTGTGAGGGCGCGCACATGAGTGTCGCCTCACAGCCCTCGTGGCTTACGCAATTGCCAGACCCACTGGCAAGACCCCGGTTGCCCATGAAGCAAAGCAACCGGTTTTTTCGCAAGACCGTGAATTTGGCACCAAGCCACACGGTATGTCAAACTGGAGAACTAACATGAAGCGCATTCTAATCGCCGCAACAGCTATCGCTGCACTCGGCTTCAACACGTCCGCATTTGCTGCTGTTGATGCATCTGCAACAGTCACCATGGGCGGCAAGGTTGCTAACACCTGCACCTTGGGAACACCTACTCTTTCTTCACTCAATGCAAGTCTTACGCCTGCGGCCTCGTCATCGGTTGTTACGTTCAACAGCTTGGCCAATACCAATACTGCTGCTCTAAACGCCTCTGGATTTGCCATGAACTATGAAGGCATGTGCAACATGGCGCACCAAATTCAGCTTAAAGCAGCGAATGGTGGCCTGAGGCAAGTTACCCCTGTAGCTGTTCTTGGCGGTAATTTTGTTGAGCGCATTGGCTACACAGCGACAGCAACGTGGGGTGGCCAAACTGCGTCTCCAGCAATAGATGCCACAAGCACAGGGGCGGCACCAGCCGCGGCTGAAAAGCAAGATACAAAGACTGTCGCTGGCGCGAACGCAGGTACCTTGGTGTTGCAAGTTACAATTCCGTCCAATGCCGCACCAGTTGTAGCCGGTGATTATACCGAAACTTTGACCCTAAAAGTCGCGGCGACCATCTAAGGACGCGGTGACAATCGTGATGCGCTACGCGCTTGTTCTTCTGTGTGTAACCTTCGCCGGGTCAGCTTTGGCTGATCCTGCGCGGGAAGCCCGCGCCAGTCTTGGCGGGCCCGTTGATCCTGTGTGCCTATTCTCTGGCTTCACGGGATCAGGTTCAGATGGCACGAGTATTGTTGTGCGTCCAAATGGCGCAGCGGTGGAGTTTCGACGTTTTGTTGATCCAGACACCGCATTGCCATTGCCCTTAAACCTGAACATTCGGTTTTCATCGACCTGTAACTTCTCCCACCGCGTGACGTTGGCGTCCCGCGATGGCGGCATTACGCGCGTGGATGGCGGCGTTGTGGTCTCAGGGTTTGCTGTGTCTCGTAACTATACAACAGACATCGCATGGGCAGGCGGGCAATCGCAATTCACGACAAATGGCACAGCCGGCGTCGGCACTGGCTTCAATGTGCTGGGTGCCAACGATGGCGGCTTTGATCTCACGGTGTCGGCACCCCCAAGTGCCACGCCCTTGTTCGCCGGCGCTTATGCCGACGTTCTCACCATTCAAGTTTCCAGCTTGCCTTGAGACGGTAGTCTTGGGAATATGGAGAAACCATTATGAACAAACATAAACTGGCGGGCTCTGTGCTGGCTTTGACGACCCTATTGGGTGGTCAGGTCTTCGCAGATCCGTCCCAAAGCGCCAATGTGGAAATGGGCGGGACGGTTGATAAAACCTGCACATTGTCACCGATGACGCAGTTTTCTGGGACTGGTGCTACACTGGCTTCGGAAGCGACTGCCACTTCCGCCACCGTCAATTTGACGGCATTGGCTAATCTAAGTGATGCAACCTTTCAAGAAACTGGCTTCGAATTGAATTACAACGGTATGTGCAACTACGCACATTCGGTATCCATTCAAACGGTTACTGGTAACTTGAAGGCCACAAATACGGCCAATTCACCTGTTGCTGGGTCATTACCATTTGTGACGGCCCTGAATTTCACGGCCGCCAATAGTTGGGCTGGGGATACTCGGAATCTGGCCACAAATGGGACGGCACTTAGGAAATCGGTTGTCACCATATCTAGAGCAGCAAGCGGCCAAGGTAGGCTCTTGGTTAGCATCCTACCTCCGGCCGATGAGACTATGCCCCTAATTGCAGGCACTTGGTCGGACCAGATCAAGCTGCAAATCGGCGCCGCCCTCTAACCATCACGAGATTTTATCATGCGTTCGCGTTTCATCACGGCTATACTTGCTTGTGCGCTTGTCTTGGTCCCGCTAGGGGCCGTGCAAGCCATGAGTGTGACCCCTATTGTAATTGATATGGGCTCAATTGGGCGCGATGGGCGTTCGCAAATCTCGGTTACGAATACAGCTGCTGGCGACATTCCTGTTGCCATTAGCATTTCTGAAGCCACTGTTTCCCCGACCGGCGAAGTGACAACGACGCCGGTCGAGGATCTTTTTGTGGTCTATCCTGCGCAAGCCCTGATCAAGCCCGGCGCGACGCAGCGTTTCCGCGTGCAGTGGGTGGGCGACGCCGACATTCCCAAGAGTCGGACCTTTATATTTTCGGTTGCGCAGCAACCGGTCGCTTTGCCCGATGGCGTATCCGGCATTCAAATCCTCTATAATTTTGAAGTTATTTTGACGGTAGCACCGCCGCGTCAACGTGCGTCGATGAACATCGCTGAAGCAGCGTTTGAGATGGTCGAAGGCAAGCGGCGCGCCGCCCTGACTTTTGTCAATCCTGGAAACATGCACGCCTATCTGTCCGGCGCTCGACTGCAGCTCGAAGGCAAGGATGAGGCGGGCAAACAAATCTGGACCCAAACCATCGAACCTGAACAATTAGCGCAGTCCGTCGGTGTCGGCCTCCTCCAGCCTGGTGCAACCCGCAAGTTTGTTTTGCCTCTTGATTTACCTGAAGGCGGGACAAAAATCTCAGCAACGGTGCGCTATGTTGGCCGACAGTAAACATATGAGGCGACGCTATCGACATTGCTTGGTCATTGGTTCTAGCCTTGCCGCATTATCGTTGGCAGCGACCAACGCTGGTGCCAGTGCTGCTTTCAATCGACTTGAATCGCAGGCAGCGATGGAGGCCGTAACATTCACAGCTTCAGGGCCAGGCGAGGCAGTTGACTCTAATCAGCCGCTTCAGATGGCACAAAATACGGTTGTCATTCCCTTGCCAACGCGCTCATCAGCAACCCCGATTAATGCGCCGCGCGATATTGAAATCGTAATCCCTGTTTCAGAGAGGGGAGGGTATTTGGGCGACCTTCCCGTTGTCATTCGCAATGATGAGCCGGTATTCGATTTCGCGAGACTTGCCGAATTGCTGGAACCAATTGCGGCTCCTTCAACCCTCGAACGATTAAGAGGGCGCGCTCTGCAAGGCAAAGGGGACGTCAAGGAGCTCGCTGCACTGGGGATTGCGGCCGTCTGGGATCCAGGTGCGCTTACTTTGGACGTCACCATCAGCGTCACCGATAAGGAACGGCGGACCATCGAAGTCGTTGACCGCGAGCGGCGGGAAGCAAAGGGCTTTGCAGCCCCAGCAGTTTTCTCGGTCGCTGCAAATCTGAGAACGTCCCTCGATTATGTGCACCAAGGCTTCGAGACCGGGTTGCAAGACCCATTTGTGGATGCAAGCATTTTCGGCCGCATTCTTGGTGCTGCCTTCGAGAGTGAAATTTCTTACGATACCAGTGGATTTGGCCTACGCCGCAATGGGAGTCGCTTTGTTTGGGACTTTGAAGAGAGTGGCCTCCGTGCCTACCTTGGAGATATCCGTCCACCCGTTCGTTCTTTCCAGGCGAGCCAAGAAGCCCTTGGACTTTCTATATTTTCTGCCCGCCAAACCATTCAACCCTATCGCAATTTTCAGCCCAGAGGCGAACAAAGCTTTACCCTGAACGAAGCGTCCAATGTGGATGTGGTCATCAATGGTCGACCAGTTCGCCGACTGCGGTTAGACTCTGGCCAATATAATCTGACCGACTTTCCATTTTTGGAAGGACAAAATCGCGTTCAGTTTCTTGTTGAAGATCGCACGGGTCGTCGCGAGCTGGGCAGCTTCGACGTCTTCTTTGATCGATCCTTATTGGAGCCAGGCCTTTCGGAGTGGTCAATCAATTTGGGCTCCACTGCGCAGCGCATTTCACGCGACCTAAAATATGACGATGGCGTCTTCATCGGGTCAGGCTATTGGCGTCAGGGTGTATCAAATTCGCTGACCGCTGGAGCGAACTTGGCAATCGTTCAAAACCGCACCTTGGCTGGCGGTGAAGTCCTGTGGGCCTCTCGGCTTGGTATTGTCAGCGCCGATGTCGGCTATTCTTGGGGGCAAGGTGATGACGGTGCGGCTGCGACGATTACCTTTCAGCGGACTCCGGCCAATGAGATTGGAAAAGATCGGATTGATTGGGGTTTGTCGGGGCAAGGCCGGACTGAATTCTTTAACCCGGCTTCGACTTTTGCGACACGCAATACTCAGTTAGGCGAGGTATCAGCTTTTTGGAGCCGGACCTTCGGCGAGCGCTATAGTCTAAATCTCAATGCGACCCAAGCTTGGGGACGCGGGCCAACCCCGGATGTGTTTACCGCACGCATTGGTATGGGCACTGCTTTGAACCAAAGATTTGGGCTCAACGCAGACGTGTCTTGGTCTAACGGTTCCCAACAAGACAATTTTGCTTTCCGAATCCAATTGTCATCACGGTTTGGGCGTTCAGCGACGGTCACAAGTAGTTATGAAACCCGCGAAAACCGTGCCTCGATCAACAGTCAACGCTCCGGCCAATCCAGTCTTGGGAATTGGTCCATCAACGGCGATCTCCAACGCAGCGACAGCACTACTGCTGTCAATGGCGGTGTATTTTTAGCCGGTGGGAGAGGCGAGATTGGTTTGTCGCACTCAACGTCTCTAACCGAGGATTTGTCAGACGTTACCGACCAACGCACATCCCTTCGCTTAGCCGCTGCAATTGGCTTTGCTGATGGTGCTCTGGCATTTGGAAGACCCGTATTTGGGGCTTTTGCGATTGTGCGTCCACACCGGACTTTAGCCGGCAAAACGGTTCTGATTGATTACAACCCGCGCGGGACGAGCGGTTATGCCACCAGCCGCTTTTTCGGCCCACCCTTGGTTGGCGATATCTCCAACTATACAAGACGGGAATTGAAAATCGATGTCGATGACCTGCCCGTCGGCTACGACCTTGGCACAGGCTCTATTGCTGTTCGCGCACCCTATGGCGCTGGCTATAACTTGCGGGTTGGGTCGGCAGACAACCTCACCGTGATTGGTCGCGCCCTCAACGTTGATGGCGAACCGATCGCTTTTATCGCTGGACGTGCCAAGCGCACAGACAAACCAGACGCACCATCACTTGAACTTTTCACCAATGGTAGTGGCACGTTTTCCGCTACAGGTTTGGGACCAGGACAATGGACCATCACCTTCAACACCCAACCCGATCCAACCGTTTTGCAAATTACCTTGCCCGAGGCCGGCGAAAGCCTGCGCCGACTTGGCGACGTCAAAGGGGAAGTGCGATGATGAAGGCGCCAAAGAACGTCGGGCCCCAAGGCTTATTCGCAGACACAGAGCACTACGCGAGGAAGTTCAATCGGTGGATTGTGCCGTTCTCTGCGATCTTATTGCTATTGCTGTTTGGGGCAGGTGGAAATGCCAACGCGCAGAATTATCCGTGTAACACCGTTGTCTCGTACAATCCTAACCTTTCCTATAACCCGCTTGGCCCGAGCACGCAGGCAACGGACATTCAATTGTACCGAAGTTACAACTGTCCTGGTTCAAAATCTGGGGCTCTATCAGCCAACAAAGAATTCTGGTCGGATTTAAGCATTTCTGTCGAAAGCATCAACGTTTCGCGGGGCTCTATATACAATATAGAGACCATAAATCGGCCTACTACTTTACCAGGTACAGGTCCAATATCACAAGTCGGCTTTAATTCGGATAATTCTAATGGCGGGAATGTCAACACGATCAGATTTGCAATGAGCAAAGTTGGGTCGGTAGCTCCAGGCTTACGATACTTTCCGATTGTGCTGACAAATCCGGATTATTCTTACTTTTGGCGCTACTCTTACCGCTGTGGGTGGTTTTCAACATGCTATAATAGCGGATATGGCGTGAACAGCTATGAGGCAGCGGGCGCTGTTTCCATCAACGTCGCCTCCGCCATGGCGCTATCGCTTGCAGGTGGAGGCACGAACGGCACTGTCGATTTCGGCAATGCGCTCGCCACGGATGCCAAACGCTCGGTCAATCTGCGGCTGCGATCCAACACATCCTATAAAGTCTCGATGGATAGCGCCTACAATGGCGTTTTGAAGTTGAACAATCAGGCCAATGCCACCGAAGAAATTGGCTATACCACGACGCTAAATGGGATCCCAATTAGCGATTCTACGTTATTCACCAATACGGACCCTACGGGCACCGGTGGCGCAGACATAACCTTGCCTTTTGAAATCACCATTGGCGATACTTCAAACGCCCGCGCGGGTTTCTACAAGGATATCATAACATTAACGATCGCCAGTGGCATCTGATTGAACCACTTGAGCCTGCGCAGTCGTTTCGGCAGCAAAAGCCATCGGGCTGAATGCTTGATTGAGGGCCTACTGAATGAGGCGAAGACCAAAGCCTAAGCCTGACACACACTCGCCGGTGCTTGGTGTGCGGCTAAAGGCTGTAGGATTAATGGCTGCTGCGCGGGCCAGCACACGTCGAGACCTTGAGCAAAGCGGGACTTTGGTGGTTTTCACAATTGGAAGCATGATTTGGCGCGACGATGTCGGATATATTGCTGTGGTACAATCAGGCCGAGCAAGACTTGAAGTTGTTCACCATGACCACTTGGCCGTGACTTTAGGCTTCCTCCGAACTGGTGATGTTGCCGGCCTTCTTGAGAGCCATGCAACAAAGCGATTTCCGACCATCTGTCATGCGACGTCGATAGTAACGGCGTTAATAATCCCTATCCAAGTGGTGCGAGCAGCAATCGATCAAGATCAAGAGTTGCGGGCAGCTGTGCTTGAACGTGCTGCCTCCGAGACCGTTCAGCTTAGGCAACGTCTTTTGGAAATGGCCACCTTATCTATTCAAGCTAGGTTGGCTTCTTATCTATTAGAATCATGTGATGAGGATCGCGAACTGTCCGATATTCGAAATCCTCCTACGCACCAAGAGCTTGCGTCATTGCTTGGAACCAATCGAGAAGCAATTACACGTTCGCTTCGATTGTTTGAAGCAATGGGAATAATTCGCTATTCGCGTCAAACGATTAGGATATTAAGCGTGACTAAGCTTATATCACTACTTGAGAAGGGCTAACTAGGATCGCCAGATCACGTCCCATTTGGTGGTGTAACACGCGGTGACAGCTAATCCCCCTGCGCAGCGCTCGTCACATAGCTGGCGGAGCGGGGGGATTGGCGGTTGGTCATTGATCATTCTGGT